>ERZ1066124.198-NODE-198-length-55248-cov-25.940119_pt1 | contig 55248 bp, 55 predicted proteins | sample MGYA00382771_ERZ1066124 | MGnify/ENA primary metagenome ERZ1066124 (study PRJEB33369, sample SAMEA5778354) | biofilm metagenome | biome: Industrial cooling water; feature: Water cooling tower basin; material: Biofilm | place: United Arab Emirates | collected... | reverse complement strand
TTCAAGTAGCTATAGAAATAATAAATCAAGAAGTAAGATTGCAATTAGGAAGACAAGGTAAGAAATTCGTTGAAAATAATTATAGATGGCAAAATATAGAACAAAAGTATTTAAATTGCATCAAATATTCTTAAGAAACCCGGTTTCTAGTTTATTTGACTCTTCGGTACGTGGTATGCTACATAACATTGATAGAATACAAACATTCTTAGTTTCGCAAGTCTATATTAGGAATTTAGCAAAAACATATTAGCATTGATTTGAATTATGCATATAACATTTAATAACATCACTAAAAAATACATGTATTTAATTTTACTTGTATTATTTTTATCTTTTGCTTTCAGTATTTTAGTCATCAAAGATTTTTCAAATCCACTTGCTGGTGAAGGAGATACAGAATATTGGGAATATACAGGATTTTATTTTTCAAAAAATCTAAATTTTACACCTTTTCCACATTTGGATATAGTAAATAATCAAGCTTTTTATCCGTATGGAGTTAACTCAGTATTCCAACCCTGGTCTCTTGAAAGAGATATTTTATACGCGATGTTTTATAAGTTATTTGGTATTGGTCCTTGGTTACAAATATATTATATTTTAACTATTATCATTACATTTTTGGGCAGCTTTGTACTACTTGTTAAATATTATGGTTTTGCTAAGGCAACTGGTGTTGGATTACTAGTTTCTTTCTTTAACTTTTACGCAATATATAAATACCCAGGTCATTTCGCTCATTCAGTACTTCATTGGACTACACTTAGCATTATCACTGATTTTATTATAGTTAGAAAATATGTTTTGAAGGAAAAACTATCCAGCACAATTATTCTACTTAGAGCCAACTTATTGATATTGTCTTTAGGTCAAGAGTTAGGGTATGTAGCAGGTTATTCACTAACTTCATTTATAATTTCTTTGGTTTATGTTATTCTAATAGCACTACGTAGATACTTGACATCACCATCAAAATCTATCACTAAATTGAATACTACATTTATAAATATTAAAAATGACTTGTTTGTACACAGAAAAATATCTTTTATTTTGCTGGGGTTTTGTTTATTTTTATCATATATGTACCTGCCTCTACTTTTTCAAATTTCTAGAGAAGCTAAAGGTTTTGATTTCAGTGGAGTAAATTCAGGGGCATGGTGGGCAAATCCTTTACGGTTATTTATACCTTATCTTCCAACATTCAATCCAGAAATATTAGATTCAAATAAAATTTGGAAAGATACATCTGAGCATTTTTTTGATGGAAGTCCTGGCTTATTTATCGTAATTATCGGATTTATAGGATTATGGCAGGCACGAAAACAAATTTTTATATTCGTACCCATAATTGTTTTCTTTTTGCTTTGTTTATCTTATCATCCATCTAACTTTCCAATTCTCAAAATATTTCCTTGGTTTGCTTTTAATCGACTTGCCACTCGCTCTACAATAATTTATCCAATTCTACTTGGTATTTTTGCGCTATATTTTAATTTGAATTGGCTACGAAATTCTAGTAAGCAAATAGTTGCTGGAATGTTAGTAATTTTAGCATGTACTGAAGTTTTTACAGTTTATTCGTTTAAGGCTAATTATCAGCCGCATTTATTAAATGAAAATTTCTTTAAGTACATGAATTATCTAAAACAACAGCCAGGAGAAGCAGTTCTCGACTGGCCATTTTGTGTTATAGGAGGAAATGGAGTTGGTGCTGGCGCCGGTTTATGTCCTTATTACTCGAAAAATATTTCTGTTTTTGCTCTAAGAAGATTCCACGAAAAAAAAGTTATGGGTCAGTACTTTGGTCGTTTACATCCTTCTCAACTTAACTCTTATTTAGAGGCAGGCTGGCAAAAGTTATTAATTCCTAACTCTCCAGATATTTTTAAAGCAACCCAATTAGCTAGATGTTTCCGCTCTCATGAATGGTCTTTTTTCACAGATTTTTATAAGTATAATGACTTTGCTGGTATAAACCTTTATACTGATTTATTGCCTGAAAGTTGTGCCCAAGAATTTTATAAACGCTTTGGTCAGCCTGTAGTCGAAACAACAATTCTTGCACCTGGTAAAGTCAAATTTATTCCGAAATCTTCTGAACTGAGAAGTCAAGTAAATTTAGAGTTAGGAGCTAGTATTAAGTTTGAGCCTTTACTTGATTTTGCAGAAGCGAACCTTCTTACATCGCCTTCAATAAATACCTTTATATCAATAAATGGACTTAGTTCGATTGAAGAAACTGCAACCGAAAAATGGCGCTGGGCTTTAGGACCAAATACCGATATTGTTTTTAAACTGCCAGAATCTCAATTATTAAACTTATCTTTCACATTTACTAACCCAATTCAAGCTCAAAATGTAGTTATTGAATTAAACGGGGAAACCAAAACAGCTTTTAAAAATTTGAAAAAAGATGCTATTGTAGACAACGCAATAAAGCTACAAGCACTTAAAGGTGTTAACCACATAGTTTTTAAGTATAAATACTGGAATGGAAATCAAGAAACATTTGCTCCTGGTGATACTAGAGCTATGTCTGTTAACTTTAGAAAACTAGTAATAGAACCAGTTAATAATTAGTAGATTTTTAATTGAGCGTATACAAACTATGACTTTAAATTTAATATAAAGATAGCAATTGAAAAAAAATCTTGATATAATAATACGTTTTAATTATTTTATGACTTACGCTCTCGTAACCTGGTTTCTACGCATTCATTGTCGCAGACAAATCGTCATTTTTATTACATGCTATCAATGAAGAAACCAGGTTTCTAGATTTTCTGTGTTTTGCATAAACTCATTACTCTATTCAAGCCATTAGCATGACTAAAAAAGCGTTAATCACAGGACTTACGGGACAAGACGGTTCCTATCTTGCCGAACTCCTTCTCGAAAAAGGCTACCAGGTATTCGGTTTGGTTCGTCGTTCTAGCACTAGCAATCTAGAACGCATTAGCCACCTGTTTGATAAAATCAAAATAGTATCCGGTGATCTTCTTGACCAATGTTCGTTAATGGATGTCATCACCGAAACCCAGCCTTCGGAAATTTACAATCTTGCTTCCCAAAGTTACGTTCCCCTTTCTTGGACACAACCAGCTTTAACTGCTGAGTATACCGCTATTGGTGTCTCCCGCTTACTCGAATCGATTCGTCGCTGTAAACCAGATGCAAAATTTTACCAAGCATCTAGTAGCGAAGTATTTGGGCAACCTGATGAGTCCCCTCAAAGCGAACGCACTGCTTTTCGTCCTCGTAACCCTTATGGTGTTGCTAAAGCTTACGCGCATTGGATGACTGTTAATTATAGGCAGCAGTATAATCTTTATGCTTGTTGCGGTATAACCTACACTCACGAATCTCCTCGACGTGGTACAGAATTTGTATTTAGAAAAATTACTCGTACCGCAGCAATGATAAAACTCGGTTTGGCAAAAGAACTCCGACTTGGTAATTTGGATGCTAGACGCGATTGGTGTTATGCCAAGGATGCTGTTCGTGCTATGTGGACGATGCTACAGCAAGAACAACCAGATGATTTTATTATTGCTAGCGGCGAAACTCACTCAGTTAGAGATTTAGTTGAGTGTGCTTTTAATTATGTAGATTTAAATTGGCAGGATTATGTTGCTGTAGACCCTGTGTTTTATCGTCCTGATGAACCTGTACAACTAGTTGGTTGTATTTATAAAATTAAAGCTGAACTAAGCTGGAAACCTCAATACTCTTTTAAGCAGTTAGTTGAGTTGATGGTTGACTATGATTTAAATGAGTTGCGTGGTAAAGAATCGCAAGTTGACAGCGCCAGAGAAAGCCCATCCCACAAGATTGTTAGTCACAGCTAATTTTTGGGAATCCTGTAGCTGTAACCCAAAAATTTCACATATAGGCTATGCGCGCGTTCAAAAAACGAATCTGGCAATTACGTGGTATTTCGCTTACTGCTCCTGCTGTCGCGGGTCTATTAATTGGTTTGCGATATGTAGGGTTATTACAGCCATTTGAGTTAGCTGCACTTGATGAGTTTTTTCGCAGGCGCCCATCCGAACCAGTAGATGAGCGTGTGGTAATAGTTGAGGTAAACGAGGAAGATGTACGAAAGCATGGTTTACCGATATCCGATACCAAGCTAGCAAAAATGATTACCAATATCAAACAGCAGCAACCGCGCGCAATAGGTCTGGATATTTACCGAGATTTGCCCGTAGAACCCGGTCATCAAGAATTAATTAACGTATATAAAACAACACCCAATCTTATTGGTATTCAAAAAGTTATTGGCAGTTCTTATGGAGTCGCTATTAACCCTCCACCTGTACTATACGAATTAGGACAAGTAAGTTCTAATGATTTTGTTCCAGACCCTGATGGTAAAATTCGTCGCGCTTTACTTTCTATTAAAACCAAAAACGATGAAACAGTTGTTGGGTTAGGCGCCCAATTAGCACTATTATATCTCGAAGCAGAAAATATCACCCTAGAAATGGTCGATGCTGCTAACAACAAATTAAAGTTAGGCAAAGCAACATTTACACCCTTTAAAGCAAACGATGGTGGTTATGTTCATGCTGATTTAGGGGGTTATCAAATTCTGTCAAATTTTCGGAATTTAAAACGTGGGTTCCGCACGATTTCGGCAAGCCAGGTTTTAGAAGGAAAAATACCTCCAAATTTTGCACGCAACCGCATTGTTTTAATTGGTGTCACAGCAGAAAGTGCAGGTGACTACTTCTTTACTTCCTATAGTAATGGGTTATTCGGTTCAGTAGTTAGACGTAATAGCGGCGTATCTATTCATGCTGATGTTACCAGCCAACTTATTAGTGCCGCTCTTGATGGGCGCCCGCAAATCAAGTTTTGGGCTGATACAAAGGAATGGCTATGGATAATTTTTTGGTCAATTACTGGTTCGACTGTAATTTGGGTACGTCGGTATAAAAATAGAAGTATTAATTTTGCACTAACAAATATATTTTTACTATCTATAGGTGCTGCTATTATTGGCAGCAGCTACATAGCATTTTTATCAGGGTGGTGGTTGCCTGTAGTACCAGGATTTTTAGGGTTAATTGGGTCAGCAATGGTGACAACTGGATATATCGCACGTTCCACAGCTTCCATGCGACACACCTTTGGACGCTATCTCAGTGATGAAGTTGTCACTACCCTTTTAGAGGCGCCATCCGGGTTAAAGTTAGGGGGTGAAATGCTACAAGCAACATTATTAATATCTGACTTACGGGGATTTTCTGCTCTCTCCGAACGTGTCACCCCTCAAAAAATCGTTGAAATCATTAACCTTTACCTTGGTACAATGACCGATGTAATTAATCAATACAAAGGCACTATCAATGACTTTATGGGTGATGGTATTTTTGTAATATTCGGCGCCCCTGTAGAACTTGAAGAGCATCAAGAAAAAGCAGTTGCTTGTGCTATTGCAATGCAGTTAGCAATGGAACCCATTAACAAACAACTAGCCGAAATGAATTTACCAGTTTTGGGTATGGGAATTGGAATTCATACAGGAGAAGTACTAGCAGGCAATATTGGTTCTAAACAGCGAGCAAAATATACAGTAATGGGTTCAAATGTCAACTTAGCTTCACGAATTGAAACATATACAGTGGGTGGACAAATATTAATCTCCGAAGATACTCTCAAAGCAATTAAATCCCCCCTACAAATCAATGAAGAAATGCAAGTGCAACCAAAAGGTATTAAACATCCTATCACTATTTATGAAATTGGTGGTATTAGTGGTAGATTTAATCTTGCATTAAATAAAATCGTAGAAGAATTTATTTCTCTACCTCAAGAAATTCCCTGTAAATATCGCATAGTCGAAGAGAAACATCTATCTGAAAAAATCTACTACGGCAGTATCACTAAATTATCGGCTTTAAACGGCGCCGAACTAAGAACAAAAAGACCTTTATCAACTCTAATCAATATTCAAATTTATTTATACATTGAAGATGAACAGTTGGCAAAACAAGATATATACGCCAAGGTTATCAAAAATTTAGACTCACATCAAACAACTTCACACATTCGCTTTACTGCCTTACCATCAGAAATCGCCCAATATTTTACTAAACAAGTTCAATAATATCACAGTATAGAGTTTGTAGTTCAGTCGGCGCCATTTCGGCTTATAGAGTAGCTTTTTTGGTTATAGAGACATTTTTCTATGTCAATGGTATTTTTATATACTTTACAAGCTAATTAAGCTTTGGTAACTTTGGTTTGGTTAAGAAAATTATTACTAACCACAGGTATCGTAATACCAGTCTAAATAAAATTTGGATTTATATATATGGTTGGTGATGTTAACACTTTAAAGCAAAAGCAAATTAAGCGTTACTGGGAACTACTTAGTGTTTTAGTACAAAGAAATCTTAAAACTCGTTATCGTGGTTCTCTACTTGGAGTTTACTGGTCGCTGTTGAATCCTTTAATTATGACTGGATTATACACAGCTATTTTCGGCGCCACCTTTGCATCTTATTATAATAACTCGATTATTAATTATGTTTTGGCTGCTTTTACAGGGTTGGTAGTCATTAACTTTTTTTCTGCTTCAACTGCTCAAGCACTGGCTAGCATAGTTGGGAATGGAAGTTTATTAAATAAAATACAATTACCAGTCAGTATTTTTCCAGTTTCTATGATTGCGGCAAATATATTTCAGTTTGTAGTTGCCGTGTTTCCTTTGCTAGCTTTAATGACTTTAATTAATTCTAAAAGCATAATTAACGTTTTTGCACTTATTTTCCCATTTATCGGGCTAATTTTAGTTTGTACAGGAGTTGGCTTTGTAGTTAGTGCGCTGTATGTATTTTTTAGAGATTTATCATATTTCTATGAACTAGTCGTATTTGTACTATGGATAAGTAGTCCTGTATTTTATCCAGCGGCAATTGTATCACCACATATTAAACCTTTTTTAAACTTAAATCCTCTTTCTCCAATAATTGAAAGTCTACGTCAAATCAGTTTATCAGGTGCTTTCCCAGATTTTTATTTAATAGCTCATTCGTTAATTAGTAGCATCATTATGCTAACTATAGGTTGGTTTTGCTTTAAATTATGGCGACATCAGTTTATGGATTTACTCTAAATGGAAGCAATACGTTTAAATCAAGTATCTTTGTGGAGAAGAACACAAGAAGAATTTTCTTACGACTTCAAAAAAACGATTTTATCAATTTTAGAGGGTAAATATCGTAAGGCAGCAAAGAGGTTAGTACTAGATAATCTTGACTTAGTAATTAATACTGGTGATAAAATTGGGATTATCGGAGCAAATGGCGCCGGAAAATCTACGCTACTAAAAGTTATTTGTGGAATTTTGGCGCCGACACATGGCAGCGTTAAAACACGCGGTATAATAGCACCTTTAATTGAATTAGGAGCCGGATTTGACGAAGAACTTTCAGTTTTTGATAATATTATTCTTTATGGTATTATGTTAGGCTGTTCTAAAGCAGAAATGCGCGGTAGAGTGCAATCAATTTTAGATTTTGCTGAGTTACAAGATTATGCTCTTGTTCCAGTAAAAGGATTATCTTCTGGAATGGTGGCTAGGCTTGGATTTGCAATTGCAACAGATGTACAGCCTGATATATTAATATTAGATGAAGTTTTATCAGTAGGAGACGAAAGTTTTAAGAATAAATGTCAGAAACGCATGAATAAATTTTGGGATGAAAATACGACCATCCTAGTAGTATCTCACGATTTAGAATTTGTAAAACAGTCTTGTAATAAAGCTGTATGGTTAGATAAAGGAAAAATTCAATTTATAGGTCAAGCTGATATAGCTGTAGATTACTATTTAGAAAAAGTACAAATATTTCATTAAAATATTGTATTGATTTTTGAAATATATGTAGGGTGGGCACCCTCCGGGTTCACCAGTTTGACGCGCACGCTGGTCTGAGACGCGCCAACTGGTTCACTGTCCACCCTACGACTACTTAAATTTTTTGAATTATCAAATCAGATTCTTATATTTCTTATGAATTTACAAGGGTTGGATGTTCTTATTGATGGCTATAACTTAGAAATGCCATCAGGTACGGGGATTAAAACATACACAATTAGTTTAATTCAGGCATTAAAACTTTTAGGAGCAAACGTATCTGTTCTGTTTAGTAAATCAACTACTAATAATGCTGTCTTAGATGAAGTACTTTTTTTTGAAAACCAAGAAAAAATATCTAAATTACAGTTATTAAAAACTACAGCAAAAGACATACTTACATTTAGCAAAGAGGCTAGAATACTTAACTTCACTGATAAGGTTATTGCTCCAGATACTTCACTTCAAAAGCTTCTTCATTCAGTACAAGCATTGAGCTTAAATAATTGTTATACAGCAGCCAAAATTCGTTATCGTTTATTTGGACAGACAACAACAGTTAAATCACCAAAAAAAGTTAATATTTGGCATAAAACTTATCCTTTAATTCCAATTAATATTCAAGGTGCAGGAAATGATATTGTTACAATTCATGATTTGGTACCATTAAAATTACCATATACAACTTTAGATGACAAAAAACTATTTTATAAAAGTGTTAAATCTGTTATTAAAAAAAGTAAAACAATCATAACTGTCTCTGAAAATTCCAAACGAGACATCTTAGAATTTTATGATGTTGATCCAGATAAAATTTATGTCACCTATCAAGCAGTAAATCAAAATTATCTTAATGCTTCTCAGGATAAATTAGAATTATTTTTAAAGCGCTATAACTTAGAACCACAAAAATATATACTATTTGTCGGAGCTATAGAGCCGAAAAAGAATGTTAGTAGATTAATTGATGCTTATGCTGCAATGGATACAGACCTACAACTTGTTATTGTCGGCAAAAAAGCATGGTTATGGGAAAAGGAAATCAAACAAATTGAAAGTGCTTTTGGCGCCGAATGGACTCGCAAAGTCAAAATTCTAGATTTTGTCAAAAATGACTCATTGAAGTATCTTTATCAAGGAGCATTTTGCTTTGTTTTCCCATCTATTTATGAAGGGTTTGGATTACCACCTGTAGAAGCAATGGGTTTCGGTTGCCCAGTAATTACATCCAAAACTTCTTGTTTATCTGAAGTATGCGGAAATGCAGCACTTTATGTAGACCCTTACGATGCAGACGATATTCAAAAAAATATTGAAAAATTAGTTAATCAACCGCAGTTACGCGACCAGTTAATTAGTTCAGGTAAAGAAAGAATCAAGTTCTTTAGTTTAGAAAATTATGCTCAAAATTTGTATCAGGCTTACGCGAAGGTAATATAGAAACCCGGTTTCTTTGTTAGCCGCACGTCATTGTTGGGAACCCTGTAGCTGTAACCTCAAAATTTACAGGCTATGCGCGCGAACATGAAAAAACGAATTTGGCAATTACGCGGTATTTTGTTTACCGCTCCAACTGTGGCTGGTATATTAACTGGCTTACATAGTCTAAGGTTTTTACAGCCATTTGAGTTAGCGAGCAGCTAGCTAGACAAGACATTTACGCCAAAGTGATCAAAAACTTAGACCAATATCAAACAAATTCCCATATTCGCTTTACTGCCTTACCAGCAGAAATTGCCCAATATTTTACTAAACATATTCGATAAAAATCCCCCCCAACCCCCCGCGAATTCGGGGGGTTGGGGGGATTATCAATTAATTATAAATAGGCGCCTCAGCAATTGCATCTAAACCAACAGATTGCAGCATGTCTCTCCACGCAGTAATAGCTTCAGCGTTGCCAGGTTGATTACGTTTAATAACGGCAAGACTAGAAATTGCATCTTGCCAAATTCCTGCTTTTCCATATAGCACCACCTGTTCAAAAGGTTTTGCTTTATTTAATTGACTTTTTAGCGCACTGCTAATTTCAAATCGACGTACAGCACCTTCGACAAATCGAGATTCACTACTATTTGATTGACAAACGGCGCCAACTACCCATTTATAATCTTGACCAACTTCTAAACCACGATGGTTTTCTGGCAAATTAAAACTTACAAAACCAGGAGTGGCGCCTAATTTGACCGTAGTTTGATAAACTTCGTTTGCTTGAGTATCTTCTACCTTAAACTCTAATTCTTTGGCATTCGTTTTTGGTACGTATACCATGAACGTTGGATGTGACGAAGTTGTTAAACCCAACTTGGACTGTGGTAACAAGGGAACCATTGATTTGACACCCGCATTTTGACGTACAACACTTCGCAACGCTTGAGGACACAAATCACTATCAACCCTACCGTTACGAGTTCCACCACCAAATGTTACCTTTGGCGCCGGTTGTCCTTTCGGTGGTTCAAATGTTACCTTCGAGCGCTTCGCTGTTTGTGCTTGCGCTTGCGCTTGCATTGGGTTGACAAGCACGACATAGCTACACTGGAGCAATAAAATTGGTAAAAGTGATACTAAGAGTTTACTGGTTTCTGTGTATATTTTCATACTTTTATTCGTATGTATTTAAAAGTTTTTCAATTAAAAACAGTTACAGTTTTATCATTCCCAAATTTTAGTAAAAGTAACATCACTTTATGCTTTTATAGCCAATTACCTATCAAAACAAACGGCGCCCAGTAAAATGGATGTTTAAAAGCAGGTTCTTTGAGTAGCGCAATTTGAGCATTTCGTAATGCTTCTGCCTTAGTCACGTTTGGTTTGGCAAGCTGTTTGTAAAACTCAACCATAAATGCCGAAGTTGATGTGTCATCTACTGACCATAAAGTTGCTATAGTACTACGGGCGCCAGAACGAACTGCAACACCCGCAAGTCCTAAAGCTGCGCGTTTATCACCATCAGCAGTCTGACAAGCACTTAATACTAATAGTTCAATTGCGTTATCACTATCCGAAGCTCGGTTTTGTAGCAACTCTCCAAGCTGCTTTACATTAATGCGATTATCCCAAGTTAGTACAAAAGTTTCATCAGCATTTGAGCTAAATTGACCGTGAGTTGCGAGGTGAACAACTGGATAACGCGATGTATTAACTTGTTTCTCAATTGCTTGAGTAGTAAAAGTTTGGTTCAAAAGTACTTGCGCGGAAACTTCGTTCTTTATTTGTTTAATTTCACTCTCAACTCCTGGTAACGGTACAAAACCTTGTCGTGATTCGCTGAGTCCACCTGCAAGTATTTTTAGCTGTTGTGATTCGAGACGACGAGGAGCAAATAGCTGTAAACCTGGAGTCAATGCCAAATTATATTTTTCTACAAGATATTGTTGCCCATCATATAATATCGCCATTGGTAAGTTTTTCATGGCGCCGTCAAGAACAAACGCCAAAGTCTTGATATTATTACGTTGTAAGTCAGCTTCGGCAGGTGAAATTAGTAAGTTATATACGAGTTGCGCTATATTTAGTCGGTCTTTCTGACTTGAGGTTCGATGTAGCGAACGACGCATTCTATCAAATATTTTCTCAAGTTCCGCTTGTGGCATTGCAGCAGCGTAGTGACGCAGTGGTTGATTTGGTATTGAAAGAACTACTTCCAAACGGTCTTTGAGAATAATTGGGTATATTACTGCTGCACTTTTGTCAATCTGATCGATTTGTTGCGGACGTGCGGTTAAACATGCTTCACGAAAATAGTTATCTAACTCAGCTAATTGTAATGATTCGATAACTTCGCGCGCTTTTTTGAGATTTTCTTGGCTAACGTCAGAATAGTTTGTTTTACTAGCTATAAGCTTGGGTTGCAGTAACAAACTTACTAACTCGCGATATACAGGTTCAACGGTTTCGCGAAACGAAAACTGAACATCTACATTACTCGATACTAAGTCATTACGAATATAGCTAAGAGTTTTAACGGCTTCATTATATGATGCAATGCTCCCTTCTATATTATCTTGCGCTTTGAGCAGGCGCCCTAATTGCCATTGCCAGCGGTACGCAATATCAGGTGCATTACTAGAAAGCGCTAAAGTTAAAGCTTTTTCAGTCAACTTTTGCGCTTCACTCCACTGCTGCGTTTGTTCATAAAGTGTACCTAAGTAACCTAATGCATAAGATTGCGCTCTTTTATCACCAATATTTTCTGCATTTTGAGCAGCAGTCGCAAGAATCTTTCCTAAGTGCTGAGTGCTGAGTTCTGAGTGCTGAGTGTTAAGTAATTTTTTGAGACTTTGTACAAAGTTGACTTGTGCGTAAATAGAAGTTCGACTAGGAGAGTTAGATAACTTCTCAATTTTTGGTTGAATTTCTTTAGCAAGCGTTAATCCTTCATTTAGTTGTTCGGTTTGTACGAATAATTGTAATAAATTCAATTGCGCTTGTAGCTTAATATTAGGGTTAGACGCAGCAATGACTTGTTTATAGTATTCTTGTGCTGCATCAATATCTTGTTCTGCACGTGCATTATTTCCCAGACTGAGTAGCACCAAGCTGATATCGTTTTTTAAATTCAGCTTTCGAGCGAGTTCCAGAGTTTGCTGTAGTGTACTAGTAGCGGTTTTTCTGTCACCCATTAACCGTAATGTATCACCCAAGCTAAAAAGAAATGCGACTTTAAGCTGTGAGTCAGGTTCTTTTTGGAGACTTTGACTAACTTCTAAGAGAGTTTTTTTCGCACGTCGATACATTCCTAATGCTCGCATGGCTTGCGACTCGTTCAATAAGCTGCGTGCAGTAAGTGCTTTATCTCCTAACTTTTTATATATTGCCGTCGCTGACTCCCATGTTGACAGTGCTTGTTCTGCTTGTCCTTGAGATAACTGTAAACTACCTTGAATACTCAAGGCGCCTGCTAAAATGTTTTGATTAGTACTTTTTTCAAGCAGCTTAAGGCTTTGGGATATGGCAGCATTTGCTTGTTGCCAGTCTCCAAGTTGTTGATACGAAGACGCTAAATTAGTTAATACAGCCGCTTGATTGATGGTATCACCTTGTGGTATTAGCTCAGAAGCTCGGCGCCATAATTCAATCGCATTCACAAACTGCCCAGCTTGATAGCTTTTTTTCCCAGCTTGTACTAGCTCTGCGACTGAGGTAAAAGTCGTTTGCTGTTTTAAAGGTACTGCTGCAAAACTAGCATAGGAAATAAAACCGCTATGACCTAGTATCACTGTTAAGATAGCGACAAACAACCCTAAGCTAAAGCGCAGAAAGATTTTTTGAATATTATTTGCTTTGGTAGACTTTACGTATTTATTCGGATTTGATTTTAACATCAGTAAATTTAACTATATTCTCATTAATCAAGGTATTCAATTATTCTTACTGTTATAGCTCTTGATTTAGTCAAATGAGAATAGTTAAATGAATTTATTAAATTAAATGACATTTAATAAGAAGCATATTAACGCTAAAAATATTACGAACATCTGTCAATAGTAATTAACTGCAAATCTAACTAAGGCAAGGTTAATGTCATTTGGTAGGTTCTTATGATGTTGAGAGTGTAGAGCAAAAAACCCGTAATTGTCAGGGTTTTTTTAAGAAAGCAATCGGAGAATATTATGACAACATCTTACTTTGCAGCTAGCGATAAAGTCAAAAAAGCTATTGAAACTTTCCAAAACTTTGATGTAGACACTCAACTAGCATTGTTTTGGTTTGGCTATCTCGATTTAAAAGAAAATCTCACACCTGCAAATAGTCCATCTTCCCAAACTACCGCAGAAGCAGTATTCAACAGAATTATTGCAATGTCTCATGAAGAACAGCTACAAGCACAGCGTGAAATTGCAGGTCACGCAAATTCCGAAATTAGTCAACTGTACGGTGGTCTAGACCCAAGTGCCAAGCTTGACGTGTGGTTACGAATCTCGCAAGCTATGGAAGATGGTAGAGCTATTCCAGTTCCTGAAGACTATAAACTTCCAGAAAACACCAAAGAATTTACACAACAAGTTAAATCTTTAGAATTTGAAGAGCGTGTAGAATTCTCCCGTAACGTAGCATTCAGTATGGGTAGCTCTTCTGCTAATAACTAGATTGTTGTAAAGACGTGATATAAATAATTTTTTTTACATTCCTGGCTTTTTCATAAGGTCGGGAATCTTGTTTTTTAGCTACAAATCTATCAATGGGTAGATGAAAATATGTAAACAGAGTAATAATTTTGATAGGGCTATTTAATGGCAAATCCTTAAAAACAAACTAGAGGGTTGCATCTTATGTTATTGAAAGAGTACATTGCTCATCGTCTAATTGGTACACCTTTAGAGCCAGTAGCGCGTAATTTGCGTGATTTGACACAATTAAAGCAACGAATTCAGCATCCTGAACTTCATGAAATTTATCAAGAATCATCGCTAATTGACGCTGCATTACCGAAAATTATTAATGACTCATCAATGAATTGCATTGATATTGGCGCCCATTTAGGTTCGGTACTCAGTATAATAAAGCAACTTTCTCCACATGGAAAACATCTTGCGATTGAACCAATACCCTACAAATATAAATGGCTAAAGCAGAAATATCCAGATATAGAAGTTTTGCAAGTAGCTGTAAGTGATACAGTCGGTGAAGTAGACTTTTACTTACAGCCCCAACGCTCTGGCTTTAGCGGTTTACGTTTACACGCTTCGGATGATGAACAAGTTGAAGTTTTCAAAGTCAACTGTGTAGAGCTAGATGATATTATCCCACCAGATAAAAAAATCGGCTTTATTAAAATTGATGTTGAAGGAGGTGAATTAGCGGTACTTCGAGGTAGTGAATATATACTACAAAATTCTCGACCAAGTATTGTCTTCGAGTGTACTAATTCTGGATTAAGTGCCCACAATATTCAACCAGTTGATATGTACGAGTTTTTTGACGCGCGCTCATATTCCATCTTTTTAGTAAAAGATTGGCTTTCAGGTAAAGAACCGCTTGTGTACGAAGAATTTTTGAAGTCAATGCGATATCCTTTTCAAGCATTTAATTTTCTAGCCATACCTAAATAATTACTCTTCGTAATCAGTATCAATTTCAACATCAAGCGTATCCTCATCAATTCGCACATACAAAATATTGGGACGACAGCAAACTTGGCAATCTTCTATATAAGATTGCTCAAATCCAGCACTTATATCAACAAAAGTGAGATTTTCTTCACCACAGTAAGCGCAGTAATACACAGCAGTTGTTTGCATTTTAGGATTTAGCAGAATTTACTACACAGAAGGATAATTATACACTTGGTTGAAGTTCTTTTGCTGGCGCCTCTACATAACTCATCGATGAAGCCAAATGCTTTAATAATGTAGATTGGGGTAGCGGTCCAAGTAAATGACTCCAAGGTAAGACCTGCTCGTGTGACCAATTATCGTAAACGTAGTAATCTAAATCTGGAACTTGACCCTTCAACTCTTTAAAAGCACGCTTGTAACTTCCCAAAGAATCACCAAAATCGCGCGTTAGCTCCAATAACTTAGACAGGCGCCTGTCTCCGCGCGATAATAAAGTTTGAATAATCGACCAGTTATAACTTTCAGGACGAAAATCGATACCCTTTGGCTTAAGATTTTTTTGTAAAAGCTGTAATCGTTTTTCTGCTTGCTTATTTACACCGAACCATTGGAAAGGTGTATGTGATTTTGGAACAAAAGTACTGCATCCAAAAGTTAACCTTAAACCAGGCGCCGCTTTTTTCAAATCAAGCATCATTTTGATAGTAGCATCTAAATCTTCGGCTTCTTCACCGGGAATTCCCACCATCCCATAAAGCTTTAATCCCGATAACCCGCCAGTTTTGGCATTAATAGCGGCTTGTATTATATCATCTTGTTCGAGCTTTTTATTAATTATTTTGCGAACTTTTTCAGAACCGCTTTCAACGGCAATAGTTAGAGATTTAGTATCGCGCTTTGCCAAAGTTGCCGCTAACTCTTTTGTTACCGTGTTTGTCCTAACTGATGCTATACTCAATCTTACATCATCATACTTAGGTTGGTTGATATAGTCGAGCAACGTATTAAATTCAGGATGCTGTGTTACAGAGGCGCCTAATAGTCCTAATCTATTAGTAACTTTTAATCCACGTTCAATAGCTGGAATAAGTGAACCTTCCAAACTCGCAGTTCTAAAAGGCAAAGTTAAATAACTTGCTAAACAGAAGCGACACATTTCAGGACAACTCCGTACCACTTCCACCATGAAAATACTTTCCCAAGCAGCTTTAGAAGTAACTACCGTTGATGCAGATAAAGTATTACCGCGATAAGTTTGCTTTTGAACCGTTGCACTCACATCAGACGAAATAGGTTGTATAGATTTAATGGCGCCGTCAGGGCTATGATACTCAACTTGATATAAACTAGGAACATAAATTCCCGGTACTTGTGCCAACGCTTTTAATTGAGTTTCTCTAGACTCACCTCTAACTTGTTTATAAGCATCAATAAAATCACTTAATAAATTCTCCCCGTCACCCAAAAGAACAACATCAAAAAAATCAGCAAAAGGTTCGGGGTTTGCCGTCAAAACAGGCCCACCTCCAAATACAATAGGATGATGGGTACTGCGCTCTCTTGCACGAATCGGAATATTTAAAGATTCGAGTAAACTGAGAATATTAACATAATCAAGTTCCCACGATATCGAAAAGCCTAAAATTTCCGGTTGTCGTGGTAGCTGTTCAGAAATATCGGTAAACAAACGACTCACCTGTAAATCGGTGCGCGTAGCTAAAGTTGCCCATACTATCTGATATCCTAAACTAGTAATTCCCACTGTATACTCGTTAGGAAACGCGAAAATCACAGGAATGGCATCATTATCAGGAGTAACAGGGTCAAATAATAGGTGTTCGTCGGCAAATAAAGAAGATGTCATAGAAATTTTAGATTTGTAACATTAAATTATACATTTATTTATATTTTATCTTAAGCAGTAGGATAATGAGGTTGAAAAACAAAGTTATACCGTTAGCTAAGATAATCGGCAAAGCAGACAGATAAAGTCCATATATCAACCACAGTAAAATTCCAGCATTGAAAAAAATCAGCATTACAAACGAAACGTCTTTAGCTGACTTTGATTGCCATATTTTCAGAAGCTGCGGCAAAAACGAGAAAGTTGTCAGCGTCGCAGCTACTAGACCTAAACCTGTAATAAAATCCATGTTGGATAACCAGTATATATAAACACTGTCTCTTATGATACTGCGGTATTGGAGATTTATGTTATTTTGATTTATTTTTAGGTCTTCATCTTACACGCTAAAAACTTAGGTAATATACATACTGAAGCAAGTAATTAGTTAAATCAATGCTTTTAATATTGCCTATCATTGCCTTAACTTTTTTATACTGTATTTTTTATAACTTAAATAATCGTAATAATTATTGGCGCCTGTTTCTGTGCTAATGAGAAAGTAATGGCAACGGATGTAACGGATGTAACGGATGTGATAGAACTATTTTGTGGAATGGGCATCCTTGCCCGTTCTATATAAGTAAAATTGTAGGTTGGGTGGAGCGGCAGCGTAATCCAACAAAAATAAGAACTAAAATCAATCGTCGTTAAGGACTTCATCTAAACCTTTAATACGGTTTGCTGCTATGTCCGCTTCTGCTTTAGCTATTAATTTATCTAACTTACCTGACATAAAGTCTGCCTTTATTTGCTCATCCCACATATCATTTAAATATGCTTGAAGCCATGCAGCAAGTTGACGGGCATCATCTTCTGGCAAGTTTTTAATTGCAGCTTCGATTTCTGTTAGAGTGTTCATAATTATTTATACTTGGCTACATTACTTAGCTATATACATTTAGTTATTAAAATAAAGTTCCTCTAGATATAGTTGGGTTGCTTCTTTAACACCAGCGATTGCCTGCTCGATAGTTTCTCCTTGATCTACTGTACCCACTTCTGGGCATTTAGCTATGTACATGTTATCCTCTTTACAAACAATAATTGTAAACCTAAGAGTTTTCATACAGATTTTTTCTTTATTGCTTTCATTATATTATAAAGCTGTTACTCAAAAGCAAAATAATATGCATTACTTAGTTTAAAGCAAAAACATCGACAGAAATTGATTTTACTGGTTTAGCGGCGCCATGTAACATCTGTCTAATTTTTTCAGTTGTTTCGCTACTAAATACAGCTTCTCCGCAACGTCCACATACTTTTGCAGGAATATTTTCTACTAAAGCATGTTTACCATCAATTTGAAATACTTCGTCAACCAGTTTTTCGCGTGCTTGCTTATTTTTACACACATGACATTCAAACATAACTACCCCCTAAAGTAATAATTCTATTCAAAGCGCAAAAAATGAATAAGCTAGTAGCTTTTAATACAAATGTTTGTCTTTGTTTTATTGTACGGCGCCAGCTTTTAATAATATCTTTTTGATAACAGGGTGCTTTTGTTGAGGATTATTAGCAAAATATAACGCTGTTTTTCCATCTTTGCTTCTAATATTTACATTTGCCCCTGCTTTAATTAAGGCTCGCATTGCCCAAGGTTTCGAGTTTTGTACAGCTTTCATTAAACAAGTCAACCCATCTTCTATATCGATTTTATTAACGTCAACTCCTTTCTCAACTAAACTTCCAATATCGGTTCTTCCGTACATAGCGTGCTAAATTTTAATTAAAATCGATAATTTTTCTTTATAACCAAGGCTTACAGGTACTTATAGTTGAAATTTCAGTAATTTGATTTTTATAAAAGCAATAATGCCTGTAAGATAAGCATAGCAATAATTCCAAGCTAATTTACCAACAGATTTAGCACGCTAAGTACGGAAGAGCCTTAAACTTTCAACTTCTTGCACTGTTAACGAAAGAATTTGTGCAACTTGTTCAATGCTCATTCCTGTTTGTAGTAACTGGGGTACTGCATTTAATCTTGCCTGTCGTTCAGCATCGGCACGTTGTTGTTCAGCATCGGCACGCTGTTTTTCAAGTCTATATAATTCATCGAGTTCTATGGGAGTCGTAAACTTGCGACCGTCTGGACGGTAAATTTCGAGTGTTGTTGGCGCCAACACAAATTTAATTTGCAAACGTGGACTTACCCAGTTATTTATGTTGTTGATTGGTTTCAATGTTTTCTTTGACCGCAACCAGCCTTTTAATAGATTTTTATGCGGGTCATATACATAGTACTCCTCGGCGCCGTATTTTTGGTAAAAGTCGAATTTGTCATCCATTTCTTGTTTCTTGTTACCAGGTGACAAAATTTCAAATATTACCTGTGGTGCTATATTACCTTCATCTGCTTGTACATACGAGCTTCTATGACCTTTCGGTCTGCCAAATACCACCATTGTGTCAGGAGCATATTTTGTATCAGTATCACCTGCAATTGGATACCAAAACAAGTCTCCGGCAATGAATACGTCAGGATAGTCAGCAAAAAGTATCTCTAAACCTTCTTTAATAATTACAATCCAAATAAACTGTAGCGTATTTTGTGCCATTGGCTCACCGTCGGTTTCTGGGTAAATAACCAAGTCGGCGGCATCAATGTCTGTAACTTGTCGTACCATGTTGCAGCACCTCTAAACTTACTGAGGTTGTTACACTCAGTTTAAATCCTAGAATGGTAGATTTCCACCGTTGTTATAAGTAGCAAGATACTACGAACAACTAAGATACTAGTTTAAAGTATGTGACAGATTTTCAACTGAACATTGATTTTTAAGTAATTAACTTGATGGGCGGGCAGGGATGCCCGCTCCACAAGAGTTAGATTTAGAGTAGTTTACATTGACCATGATGTCTTAGTAGGTGGTCGCATAGTACTAGTGCTACCATTGCTTCTACCATTGGAACCGCGCGCGGTAATACGCAGGGGTCGTGTCTTCCTTTACCTGCTAATGTTGTTTCTTCGCCTTCATTTGTAACGGTTTTTTGTTCTTTACGGATGGTGGCTGTGGGTTTAAATGCTACATTTATAAGAATATTTTCACCGTTGGAAATACCGCCTTGAATGCCACCGGAACGGTTGGTGACGGTGCGGGTATTGCCGTTTTCATCGATATAAAATTCGTCGTTATGTTCAAACCCTGTTAATAATGTTCCACCAAATCCTGAACCAATTTCAAATCCTTTGCTAGCAGGGAGTGACATTACACCTTTGGCAATATCCGCTTCGAGTTTATCAAATACTGGTTCGCCTAAACCTTTGGGTACGTTACGCGCGACGCATTCGACGACACCACCTATTGAGTTACCGTCGTTGCGAATTTTTTCGATTAAATCTATCATGCGCTGTGCTGCTTCGGTATCGGGACAGCGGACGATGTTACTTTCTACTTGTTCGAGTGTAACTTTTCCTGGGTCTACAACACCTTCTAAATCTTTGATGCGTTTGACGTAACCAATAACTTCGACACCTGCGACTTGACGTAGAATTTTTTTAGCAATGGCGCCTGCTGCTACTCTACCAATAGTCTCGCGCGCGCTAGAACGTCCACCACCTTCCCAGTTACGAAACCCATATTTTGCATCATACGTTGCATCAGCATGAGATGGGCGATACTTCATCGACATCTCGTCATAGTCTTGGGCACGAGTATTTTTGTTGCGTACTAATATAGATATTGGTGTTCCCAGTGTTTTACCTTCAAACACACCTGAGAGAATCTCACATGTATCGTCTTCTTTACGCGGTGTGACAATTTTACTTTGCCCAGGACGGCGCCTGTCGAGTTCAAACTGTATTTCTTCTGGGGTAATTTCCAACCTAGGTGGACACCCATCAATTACAACTCCCACTCCACCACCGTGAGACTCGCCAAACGTAGTAACAGAAAACAGATGTCCAAATGTGTTGCCCATGATAATCCAGTATGCGCCTAGTTTTTATATTGTACTGTGTGCGAGCGCGCGGTAGGATGTCTAATTTTTTGACTTGTGCTAAACATATGTAGCAGTCTTACATGATTTGTAAAAAATGCCTAAATGTAGAGACCGGATATATTCGGTCTCTACAACGTATAAATTTTACGAATGATTTACTGCTGCTATATATAGAGTAATTATTTCGTTATTTGTAACAAACTGGTTCTTGAAATTTTACCACAGAGACACAGAGAACACAGAGTAAGAGAAGTTTTTCCAAAATTTGCTGAAGGATGGAGTTTCTTGTGGGATGCCCGCTCCACAAGAGAGTGTTATAAAGAGATTTTGCTGTTGTTTGATTTGCTGCTTTGATAAGGGCGATATTCAATTAACTTTATATTCCAGCGTCCTTTTATTCTATATGTCACACCACGCCAGTCAATGGTCGGCGCCCAATGTGAAGCTACCATTGCTATTGCGTTTATCCATTGAGTTAAGGGTAGTGCTATTAAAAGTTTAAATGCAGTCAAGGGTGAAGATTTCGGTAATATTTCACAGCGTTTACTAATTATACTTCGGATGCGTTTATCTATTAGCAAGATAAAAATGATTAAGACTATCATATAGCCAGCAAAATAACTCATGGCTAGTATAAATGTCCTGAAATCTGTTGTTATCAATGCTACTACGCCAATTAGTAAGACTATATTTGGTATGAGTATTGTGAATACAGTATCAGCTACCACAGCAAACCAAAACGGGTGATATAGCCGTGATGAAAATAACTGGCGCCTTAACCAGTGTACTAAATTAGGTAGTTTACATTCTTCACGGTTTAACAACATTACTGAAGGGACAAACTTAATTTGCCAACCGTGTTTTTTCAATATGCTTCGCAGTGGTGTGTCGTCTGCATACGCGCGTTTCCAAATATCTATCAATCTTGTTTGATGAATGACTTCGGTTTTTATCGCTAGTGAACCACCCCAAGCTATTTGATATAAAACCATTTGAATAACTGCGGAGACGTTCCATACATATCTAACTAGCGAACCCCAGTATATACCATCGGGTAAATACCAGCGGTTTCCTGTTGTGGCGCCTACTTTTGGGTTATTTAAAGGACTGACTAAATCACGCAACCAGTTTGTATAAACCATTGCATCTGCATCAACCAATACTACAACTTGATATGAAGCATCTAGCTCAGAAACAGCTTGAACAATTGAACTACATTTGAGGCTACATGTAGAAAGGGGATTTTTTAAAACGCTAAGAGAACAGTTGCTGGCGCCAAACTCTGTTATTACATTTATAGCGACATTCCACGCTGGGTCTGTAATGTTGTCAACAACTATCTTTAAATCGTATGCAGGATAATTTTGATGTAGAAGCGCGCGTAGAACATTTGATAAAAAAGGGTCTGCTCCCCGCAATGATAGTACAACAGCAGTTTTTGGTAATTCGTGACTGTAAGTGCTATGGGTCGAGCGCAGGGATATGAAAAATATACTGATGCTAACGATTTGAAAAACAAGCCATCCAAGTAAAACCTGCGATAGTAGTACTAATAAATCTTTCATTTGCCATACCATTAAAATCGACTGCACTTGAAAGATTGATGTAGAGATGTAATTCACTTCAAGCACACATTATATATGATTAACATTTGCGCGCTATATTTCTGTACCTTTACCAACAAATAATATATTTCAAGAATATTTTTAACTTTATATTAATTTTATACCTCTACACAATTAAGCTAAAATGCTTACTATCTAAACAATTAACAAAGCATATACATATGCTCAAAGGAAGGTTAGAAGCATTTAGCGACGGTGTGATAGCTATTATTATCACGATTATGGTGCTGGAACTTAAAGTACCACATGGTAATGACTTAGCAGCACTGCGTCCTTTAATTCCGGTATTTTTAAGCTACGTACTTAGTTTTATTTATATTGGTATTTATTGGAACAACCACCATCACCTTTTGCAGGTGGTTCGACTTGTTAATGGTCGTATCCTTTGGGCAAACCTGCATCTATTATTTTGGCTATCTTTAGTTCCCTTCGTAACTGGTTGGATGGGTGAAAATAACTTCGCCGCTTTGCCAGTAGCACTCTATGGTATAGTACTATTATTCTCAGCAAGCGCCTATTTTATTTTAACTCAAACGCTTATATTCCATCACGGTAAAGATTCACCTCTCGCAATTGCAGTAGGTAAAGACTTTAAAGGCAAAATATCAATGATTGTTTACGCTATAGCGATTTTACTTGCCTTTGTAAACTCATGGTTAGCCTGTGTATTATACATTCTAGTTGCAATTATGTGGCTAATCCCTGACCGTCGTATCGAGCGGATTTTATTTCCTTAATTATATGCACTCCCCAATAGATTTAAATTTACCAACTCGTAGGCATGATGCATTTTCAAACGGTTACGTGCTAGAAGACGAAGGACTCTATGACGACTATCCAAACAGGTGACATTTTGGATAGCCTAAATTTCTTTATTAGTGTTACACATTACGTGAAAACACAAAAAGATTTCCAGTTGCTCCACGTCCTACTCGCAGGTCATCATCTAAATAAGACGTTATCCATATTGCCTCATTCCTAAGAAACTCGAAAACAGGAATTTTAAGTTCAGGTGTCCAAGATATATTAAAAGGATTTATAGCGCGCGTCGAAAATACACTAAAGCGAATGGTTGCAGTTTTGGCATCACTTTCAGATTTCCAGTAACCTTCTGCTTCTATTTGCCATCTTCCCAGTAAAGGCAACACAATTTCTGCACTATTGATTGTAGAAATGTTCTCGTTCTCACTTATAACCAATGTTTGCCAAATACGATTAATTTTGATTTCGCGTTCAATAAAATCTGGAATTGAAGCAAAAGACCGCGTTACAACTGTACCTCGCGATGCGTATATCAAATCCCAACTACCCGATAGTAAATTATGATGGTTTGGTGATAGTGGGTTGTCAGTCGGGTTAACATCCTCTAAAGATTGTACAAGTGCATCAATTTGTCCGCTCAAAGCTGGAAACAGCCTTTGCTTAAATTCCAACGCTTCGATGCGCTGTAATAATTCGCGTTTCGTACTCAACCGTTTTGTTATATTTCCTGACATATAAAACCTATATAATTTGTGTTAATCCTTCCTTTATTGTTTGCAAACTAGCGCAGTTAGTTAATTAAACATCTTGTTAATCAAATAATCATGTCTTCAAAAGTAATATTTAAAAATATCCTATAATTATTACAAAAACACACTTAATTTTATGTATTTTTTTGATTACGCTTGCCTAAAATATAATGTATTGGCATAATATTATATTATAGAGTTAAATAAAAATATGAGTGACATAGAACGTCTTGAAAAACTTATTGAATCTAATGCTAAATCAATTCAAGCTTTGAACGAGCAATCTCATGAGCTAATTCAATCTAACGCTAAGTCTATTCAAGCTTTGACAGATTTGGCTAATACCATTATACCAAGGGTGGATGAAATGCAAAGACAAATAGTTAACATGCAACGTCAAATGATTGATAATCAGAGACGAATTGATAGTACCGTAGCAGATACTAGGGATTTATCAGCAGATATTAGAGAACTGACATTAGAAAATCAACGCATTCTAAAATACTTAGAATCTCTTAATAAATAATTATAATAGAAAATCGGGTTTATTGTTCGGTTGATTACCCCTCCCGGTAGAGACGTTACATGTAACGTCTCTACACACGTAACATTTATACTAAAACGATTATCGGCACCTCTTGTTACATCCCACGCAGCATCTTAAAAAATTTATTCAAACCATTTCCAGAATCGTTGCCAGAGTTAGTGGAGTACATGTATTATATAAATACGACCCTTGGATTAAAAAAAGGTACAAACGTATGTAGTCCCTCGTCTCAATCAAAATGTTCAACAACGGCGAATTATGGCAAGCTAACCTCAATTGGTGGGTTGTCAAATCGTTTCTATTCGCTATTAAATAACTTGATTGTAGATGCCAAGGTAGTAAAAGCATATGGAACAAATCTATAAATATCCGCGTACCCATCATATACAGGGTTCGCGGTTGCAGCCTGGGGATGAAGACCTAGATAGCATCCCTTTTGAGGCGATTAAAAATAAATATGTGGTTGTCGAAGAAAAAGTTGACGGCGCCAATGCCGCGATTAGTTTTAGTCCAAATGGTGAAATTAAATTGCAAAGTCGGGGTCATTATTTAACTGGTGGCGCCCGTGAAAAGCACTTCAACTTATTCAAACAGTGGGCAAATACCCATGCAGTAGCTTTTTATTCAGTATTAGGAAGTCGCTATATTCTCTATGGAGAATGGTTATATGCCAAGCACACGGTTTTCTACGACGCTTTATCCCATTACTTTCTCGAATATGATGTGCTGGACTTGGAAAACCAAGTGTTTCTAAGTACGGCAACTCGTCAACAGCTATTAGCTGAGTTGCCATTGGTATCTGTACCGATATTATTTACAGGCAAACTTGAATCGTATAAACAATTAATTCAATTACTAAGGAAATCACACTACCAAACACCTGAGCATTTAAAACGCTTTGAACAAATTTGTCTAGAACAAGGACTTGATGTTGAACGTTCGTTAAAACAAACTGACCGAAGCGATGTTATGGAAGGTTTGTATATCAAGGTTGAACCTGATAATACGGTTCAATCTCGTTATAAATACGTGCGCTCTAGCTTTTTAACTACTATCCAACAGTCTGATGGACATTGGTTAAATCGCCCAATTATATCTAATATATTGCGCGCGGGTGTCGATTTGTTTGCAGGTTAATAATCCCCCTAAATCCCCCTTAATAAGGGGGACTTTAAGAGAAGTTTTAGCCCCCCTTATTAAGGGGGGTTGGGGGGATCAAAACCAAACATTATGTACTTTTATTTACCACATAAACAGAGAGATCACAGAGTCGGAGGATAGAGGTATGAGTTTTCCTTATTGCCCCAATGAAACAAACTGGTCAATAAATTGGACAGCGCTCGAATCGGAATTTGATTGGTTACGCGCGCTTGCAAATTGTTCTCAAGACCCGCGTTATCATGCTGAAGGTAATGTACTTGTACATACAAAATTAGTGTGTGAGGCATTGGTTGCATTACCTCAATGGCGCCAGTTACCACTACATTCACGTTCTATATTATTTGCTGCTGCATTACTTCATGATGTCGCAAAACCTGCTGCTACTCAAATTGATGAAATTTCGGGCGCCATTTCTTCAAAAGGTCATGTACTCCAAGGTGCAAAAATGGCACAGCAAATACTTTGGGATATGAATGTACCCTTTAAAGAACGCGAAGCTATAGTTGCTTTGGTTAAATATGGCAGCTTACCTCTGTGGTTTTGGGATAAACCAAATCCTGAACGGTCGGTAATTAAAACGAGTCAAATTGTCAGGTGCGACATGTTAGCGCTATTGGCAGAAGCAGATGTACGTGGACGTTATTGTAATGACCAAGCGCAGTTACTAGAACGTATAGAGTTTTTCCGTGAATACGCTATTGAAAATAAGTGCTTCGACCAACCCCGACAATTTGCTAATTCCCATAGTCGGTTTGTTTACTTCCATTCAAGACAAGGCAACCCAGACTATGAAGCTTACGATGATACACGCATGGAAGTTGTCATAATGTCAGGACTGCCAGCTTCAGGTAAAGATAGTTGGATACAAGAAAATCTTCCCTCCTTTCCAGTAATCTCCCTCGATAAACTGCGTCAAACAATGGATATTGACCCAGACGAAAACCAAGGAGAAGTCGCAAACGCAGCAAAAATACTAGCCAAGCAATATCTACGAAACGGAGAATCATTTGTTTGGAATGCAACAAACCTAAGTAGTCAATTACGCGGAATCTTAATTCGCCAATTTGCCAACTACCAAGCCAAAATACGCATCGTCTATTTAGAGGCGCCTTGGGACACATTAATAGAAAGAAACAAAAAACGCACAGCCAAAGTACCAGAAAAAGTTCTGTACAAAATGAGAAACCGCCTAGAAGTACCCAACATCACCGAAGCGCATGAAGTAAATTGTATGGTGGGCAGTGCCCACCCTACTTATAAAAAATAAAATTATGTCAAAACCAGAAAAACAAAAAATGGCGCCCATAAATGAAATATATAATCGCATCATTTGGGACGAACGCCTTAATCGAAGCGCATTCATGGCATATTACACAGAACGCATATCCGGCGGAATACGAGAAAAACCATTAGCCCAATGGGCAACAGACGGAGATATCCCCATGCACCGCATCCGTTACATTCGCTGTGGAGATATTACTGTTTGGGACAGGGAAAAGCACATAGACTTGATATCAACCGGACAGTTACCTCCTGCTGCCTGGAAAAGTAATGCTACACAAACAGAAATAGATATTGAGGCGCCAATATTTAACGTTAGACCTGTTTATAAATATGATACCCAAGAATGGAAAAATAGTGAAGTATCACAAAATATAAAAACAGACAAGCTTACAGTTGCAACTTTCAACGTACTTTTTAACCTCTACGAAACGGAGAAAATCCAAACCGAAAAACGATTACCAGCGATTTTTCAACAATTGCGTCAATGCGAAGCAGATATTATTGCCATTCAAGAAGCAACACCACAATTCGTTGAATCCCTACTATCGCAAAACTGGATACGTAATTATTTTATCTCTGACATACACGACGGGGATACAATAAAACCCTACGGCAACTTACTAATATCACGCTTTCCGTTTACATTAGTAGAACATAAATTTTTTGGCGCCAAACATGTACTAGTAGGAACATGGCAAATCAACAATAAATTATTACATGTAGCAGTAGTACATTTAACTAGTAGTCGTGCAGAAAACGCTGTAGAAAAACGCGCGCATCAGCTTTCAATATTACTTGCATACCTACAAAATCAATCTGGAGACAGCTTAATTGTGGGTGACTTTAATATGCGAGGTAACGAACAAGAAGAAATTTTAACAAACGCTGGTTTTACAGACGTTTGGCACAAACTACATCCTTATGAAGCAGGTTACACTTTTGACCCAGACCGTAATTCTTTAGCTGCATTATTAAGTCTTTCTGGTAAACCTGGAAGATTAGACAGAATTTTACTACGAGGTCATTACATTCCACAATCAATAGACCTATTTGCTTGCACACCAATAAATGCGACAAAAGGACTGTATCCATCCGACCATTTTGGAGTGCGTGCAGTCTTTCACTTTTCCCCTAATTTAACCACAGTTAGTCCAATTTATCAAAGCGCTATTGTCATAATTCCACCAGATAACGTTTTACCTGCTATTCAGGAAATACGCCAAAAATATGATGCCAGGTTTGAACGGTGGATGCCACATATTACTCTAATATATGGCTTTTTACCAGAATCTTACTTTGACGAAGCTATAAAAATAATCTCACCTGCACTATCAAAGTTAGAACCATTCACAGTTACACTAACCGAGTATGGCACATTTACCCATCGTAAAAACTGTACTGCTTGGTTACGTCCTGTTGTTGAACAGACACGACATGAGACGCGACATGTCGCGTCTCTACATGAATTGCAAACTGTTTTACAAAATCTATTTCCACAATGCGATGAACAAAGCAAAAAATCTGGAACTGGTTTTACACCGCATCTAAGTGTCGGACAATTTCCTAACCTAGAAACCGCACATTCTATGTTACCTCAATGGCGCCCAGTTAGTTTTACAGTTAATTCAGTAGCTTTAATTAGTCGTCGAGGAGATAAACCGTTTGAAATTAGACACATTATACCTTTGGGAGGAAAAAACGAATTACAAAAAATAATCAACCAATTACAACCCGAACTTACCCCAGTACAGGAATTACAGCGTCAAACTATAATAGATATCATCAAACAAGCATGTGCAGAATGTTTGGGTACTACACCAACACTGCATTTACTCGGTTCCGCGCGTTTAGGTGTCCAAACTCCCCAAAGCGATATAGATATAGTTTGCGTAATACCCAGTTATATAGTTGGGGAAACATTTCTTCACAACGTACAGCAACACCTAGAAGAATTATGCGAATCTTGTCAAGTCGTGCTTGACGCGCGTGTTTCTGTATTACGCTTAAAAATTGAGACAATATCTATAGATTTATTGTACGCGCGCTATGAAAACACACCATCCTCTATTGAACGTAGAATAGACGCAGCTAGTCTCAAAGCTATTATCGGTTGCTGGGAAGCTGATTTAATTATAGATACTGTCTCAAAATATGTGTCATATAATTCATTCAAGATATTACTACGAGCAGTAAAAGCTTGGGCAAAATTACGCTGTATCTATGGAAATGCTTGGGGTTTCCTCGGTGGTTTTTCGTGGGTTATACTAGCAGCTTGGAGTTGCACTTGTTACAATCACAGTTCTCAAAGTGTTGAATTACTATTTACTCACTTCTTCCAAATATTAAACCAGCACGACTGGAAACAACCTATTTCCCTTACAGAAGCAGGGCGCCAATATGAAGTACAATTACCTCGTGACTGGTTACCAATAATTACATCTATTGAACCTTGCCAAAATACCGCACGTAATATCACACGTTCCACATCACAAATACTACGCTCAGAAATTCAAAGAGGCGCCGAACTAACCAATGCTGATAAAATTAATTGGTCATCATTATTTGAACCAGTAAATTTACAGCAAGAATATAACACCTTTCTCGAAATCACAGTCACAAACTCAAACCCACAAGAATTAGAAAAACATTGCGGTATATTAGAAGGTTGTATTGTTGGGTTAATCATCCAACTCGAACAACTCGATATTTTTGTTCGACCTAGCACCAAACTTGATAAAATTAAAGAAGGCGCCTGTCTAACACTCTTCTTACATCTTCCCCTAAATTATGATATCCAAACAATAGAGCAACTAGCATTAGACTTTATATCCCAAAGAAACCGGGTTTCTTCCACACTGAACACAACAATCATCACTAGCACACACAGAAACCCGGTTTCTCACTGAACAAAAAAGGATACAATAAAATGTTAGACTTCAATAGAATAGAAAATCGGCAAAGTCAAGAAATAGGAAAAATTAAAGTTAGGGTTAAGCTAACCAACGTAATTGATGAAGAACTAGTAAGTCGTGGATTACTTAATCCTAACCAGTTACGTTACTACGAAACAGAAGCGCTGATAGACACAGGTGCAGTACGCAGTGTCATTCCAATGCAAATAGTACAAAAACTCGGTTTGCGAATTCGTCGTCAGCAATTAGCAACGTATGCAGACGGAAGACAAGAAATGGTTGGAATAACTGGAGCTATTCTTATCGAAATAGAAGGACGAGAAACAACAGAAGCTGCATTAGTTACCGGAGATGACGTATTAATCGGTCAAACCGTGTTGGAAGGTTTGGATTTACTTGTGGATTGTAAAAATCATCGTTTAATTCCAAATCCTAAAAATCCTGATGCTCCTGTTTTTCGTATATAAAACGGTTATATTCTAGAGACGTGACATGTCACGTCTCTACATAATACGTATTTTTATGACCGCACATCAATTACGGTTGCTCTCGTGAAATAATTAAAACCTTCGATTTCAGCTGGTGTACCTATCTTTAATCGACTTTTACCCAAATATAATCCTTTATCCTGAACATTCGCTTGACCTGTCAAAGTAATTAATATATCCATCCTAAAATTTTCCTTCGGGTCAGGTAACTCCCTCACCGAACCATCCGGTTGCGGTACAGAAATAGTTATCGGTATTTGTTTGACTGATTTTATATTGAGCTTACCTTCAGGTTGATTTTTTAGTGTAATGTTAGTTTGAGTACCCGGTTTTAACCCTTGTTCTAGAAAAGCTTTCGGATTTTTAACGCTCAAACCTTGCACAAATAAATCAATTTCTACTGGTTGAGTCGAACTTGGTTGCGCTAAACTCAACGATGGATAACAAAAAATACTTACTAACGACAGTAAAATTACTAGTAAAAGGCGCCTAATAAAAGATGATAGTCTTGTAAACAGGATAAATAAGCGGCTCTTAAAATTCAAATTTACCATTATAATAAGTGCCTAATTATGCAAACTGAACAGTTCGTAACACTTACTTACAAATGCTACGTTTATTAATCCTAGCTTTAATTAAGTCACTTGAATCATTAATTTGTTTGCCAGTTTGCCGTACATACCCAAGCTAAACTATCTCAAACTCAACTTGATGACTCTTGAGAAAGCTATGGGTGTAATGGTCAACAATATTCGTATCGCTCAATTCTAAATTATAAAAATCTACACTATCATGCTCAAAGTATGGCCCTGCGTGCCAAGTTCCCACATTCAACTTGATAAAACAATTTCCTGGAATTTTAAATGCTTTCATCTTATCTAAATCTGGTTCATTCACGCTGTTATTAGCTGGACATACAGCAATTAACCAGTCTTTTCCTTCCAAAGAACCTAAACACTGTGTACATTGACCATGACGAGTAATATTGTAAAATTTATTACCTCGCTTTGTTAAACGCATGATATAAAAACGCGGTATACCTTTATCTAAAACTAATTGTGCATCTTCACTATCAAAGCTTTTACCATCTTTACTCGCAAAAATAACTTGCCCGTAGTCACTGAAGTTTTCGGGTGTTATTAATTCTGCTTTAATTTGCTGTACAGTTTTTGATGGCGCCATAGCTTTAAATAATTTTATAACTTGAATCTCCTCTTCTCTGCGCTCTCTGCGTCTCTGTGGTAAAAAAAAATATATTATTATTACCACAGAGACACAGAGTCCACAGAGGAAATTACATTTCAGCTTCTACTGATTTAGGGAGGAACCGCTTAGGAATAATCGATGCTTGTTTTTCGCTTGTCTCCGAGGACTTAGTATACCATAGTGCCCAAGCAAATAAGACAAATTGCAGTGGCAGTCTAATCGCATGAAACCAATTACCCGTTGGAATAAATTCATTAATCTTAATATGGTTAATTGCCATATTGATATTTGCTGGATATACTGCAATGAATAGTGCAAATAAACCCCATGCTGCCGCTTGACTGACAGGTGGTACAAGTAAACCAATTCCGCCTAAAATTTCAAAAAAACCACTGAGGTACACCCAAAAATCTGGGTTCGGTAGTTGAGGTGGAACTATTCTTGCGTATGGTTCCACAGCAGTAAAGTGGGTTATTCCCACAATAATGATAGCTACAGCAAGGATTACTCGTAAAAGTTCTTTTCTGTTATTCATTGCTCGGCGCCGACTATATATAGTTAAATGTATTACTTCATTTTTGCAACCAATTGTAAAACTGTCTTCAGTCACCAGTTAGAATTCAACAATATATAGCAGAGGCTTCTAGATGAGTACAAATTTCAACAGACGTAAATTTATTGTATACACCTCAGCCATAGTTTGTGGTTCTCTTATTCCTGTAGCGTGCAGCAATAACCAAACCACAACTAACACTGGTAACTTTAAAATAGCCATCGCACTTCCTGGAGTTATATCCGATAAAGCTTGGAACCAATCTGGATATGAAGGAGTGCAACTAGCAAAACAAAAGTTAGGAGTAGAAACCGCACACGTTGAAAAAGTTTCCCAAGCTGACCAAACTGAGGTACTATCAGACTTTGCCCGTCGTGGTTATAATGTAGTTATTGCCCACGGTGGACAATTTGACGCTGCCATTCAACAAATAGCACCCCAGTTTGCCAATACATTCTTTATTGGTGTTAATGGTAATGTAAAAGGCGCCAATATTGCATCTCTCAGAATAGACCATTTGCAAGCAAGTTACCTATGCGGAATCATTGCCGCTACTATGACAAAATCGAATAAACTAGCTTATATCGCTGGACAAGAATTTCAAGCAACCCAAGAAGAATTACGCGGGTTTGAGTTAGGCGCCAAATCTGTTAAAAAAGATATTAAAATAACTTCAACTTTTACAGGTGACTGGAACGATGTCGCAAAAGCTAAAGAAGCTACACTTGCTTTAATATCAACAGGCGCCGATGTCATCTATCAATGGTTAGATAGTGCTTCTGCTACTGTACTACAAACCGCAAGCGATAAAGGAATTTATGCGTTTGGTAATACAAATGACCAATTAGATATAGCACCCAAAGCTGTTTTAACTAGTGCAGTTAAACATCTTGATGTGGCAATTACATATTTAGCAGAGTTGGCACAGAAGAAAGAGCTTAAAGGAGAAGTTTATAAGCTGGGTTTAGAAAGACCTGATATTTTGACTTTAGGTAAATTTAGCGATGCTGTTCCGCAAGCAGTGCAAAAACAGGTTTTGAATGTTAAGCAACAGATAATAGATAAAAAAATTACTTTATAGAACAGGCAGGGATGCCTGTTCCACAAGAGTTTGTTATGGCATATTTACGATTAGAGAATATTACTAAACAATTTGGCGCCTTTATAGCTAATGATAATGTTAATTTATGTGTTGAGTCGGGAAGTATTCACGCTATTCTTGGAGAGAATGGCGCCGGAAAGTCTACTTTAATGAATATTATCAGTGGATTATACCAACCAGATACAGGACAAATATATTTACAAGAACAATTAATTACAATTAACTCATCTGCGGATGCAATAAAGTTAGGTATTGGCATGATTTACCAGCATTTTATGCTTGTACCACAATTAACTGTTACAGAAAATATAATTCTTGGTACTGGTAAAAATATTAATTTAAATCTACGTCAAAAGCAAGCCGAAATCAAAGCTTTATCTCAAGCATATAATTTAGAAATTGACCCTACTGCCAAAGTTGAAGATTTATCTGTAGGAATGCAGCAACGTGTAGAAATACTAAAAGTTTTATACCGTCAAGCCAAATTATTGATTCTTGATGAACCTACAGCAGTTCTAACACCATTAGAAGTCAAATCATTAATTACTATTCTTCGTCAACTTGCAGCGAATGGACATACTATTATATTTATCAGTCACAAATTAGAAGAAGTAATTAATTTATGTGACGCTGTAACCGTGCTACGAAGAGGAAAGGTAGTAGCAACAACAACGACGACGCAGCAAACAACATCACAACAACTTGCTGAATTAATGGTTGGGCGCCAAGTTAGTTTACATCTTAACAAAAAACCTGTTGCTTCAGGTGAAATTGTATTATCAGTAAAAGATTTACAAGTCAAAGATAATAGAGGTGTTATGGTAGTTAAAAATATTTCTTTTGAACTGCACGCAGGAGAAATATTAGGTATTGCTGGTGTTGATGGTAATGGACAGCGAGAGTTAGCAGAAGCTCTTGCTCAAACAGGAGTTACAATAGGGTATATTCCAGAGGATAGGCAGAAAACTGGTTTAATATTACAGTTCAATATTGCTCAAAACTTAATATTAAAAGCTTTTAAAAATCCACCATTTTCTCGTCGTGGTTTATTGCAGCAAGAAGTTATTAAAAGTAATGCAGTATCTGCAATGGAAGAGTTTGATATTCGGGCGCCTGATGTTAATGTTAAAGTGAGTCAGCTTTCTGGTGGCAACCAACAAAAAATCATCCTCGCGCGCGAATTAGCTGGAGAACCAAAGTTAATTATAGCAATGCAACCAACGCGCGGGTTAGATATTGGCGCCATTGAAGCAGTACAGCAAAGGTTACTCGCACAAAGAGAACGAGGAGCAGCAATTTTATATATTTCAACCGAGTTAGAAGAAGTAATGGCAATGAGTGACAGAATTGCTGTAATGTACAAAGGTGAGTTTGTTGATATATTAGATGCAGCGAATGCGACTGTTGAAAAAATAGGTTTACTTATGGGAGGGGTAGAAAAATAAACTATGGGCATTACGTTAGAGTTTAAACAAGTATCCCCCTATCTATTAAATAGACTTAAAGAGTTTCCTGATTTTACTGAATTGTTTTTAGATGCTAAATACTTACCAGACTCATTATTTTGGGAAGAATTTACAATTAATCAAGATGATGTAGGTGATGTAGGTGATGTTGAATGGTTTAATGAAGCAACAAATTATTATACAGATACATTAGAGAAATTAAAAACAGATAAACCTCAAGAATTTGAGAAAATTAAAGAAGATATATATTTAATTAAAAATGAGGGAAAAGAATTTTATTTAGATATTGATAAAATATGGGAATTTATTCACTTTCTACTCACAGGTTATGAATTTGATGTTAAGATACCGTTTTTGATTGGCAAAAATTCAAATGATGGTTTGCCATTGATTAATGCTATTTTCGGAGCAAAGAGTTTAGGGTACGATGGAAGTGATTTTGGTTTAATCTACTTCACTGATAAAGAGGTTCAAGAAATTGCTCAAGCATTATCAGATTTTTCCTATGACCATATGAGAGAAAAATTAAGGTTTAATGGGTTAGAAAAAGAAAATTATGATTATTTTTTAAATGATATATATGATAAGATTTTAAAATATTATCAAGATGTTGCTCAAAAAGGAAATGCGATGTTTTTAGATTTTGGCTAAAATATTGCATATCAAAATTTCTTATTTTGCGCCCTTCGCGTCCTTTGCAGTTCGTCTATAACTAATATTTATTGAGCGTGTAAGTATTTGATAATTATTGATATTATTTTAGATTATATAGATTCTTCACTGCGTTCAGAATGACATTTTACACATAATGAACAATAACCGTATCTTTCCTATTATCTCACCGATTATTGCTATTGTTTCTGCACTAATGGTCGGCGCCGTTCTTATTCTTATTGCAGGCGCCAATCCTATCACAGCTTATACGGCATTATTTACTGAATCATTATCTACTTATTTTGGCTTTGGTAATACTCTTACTAAAATGGCGCCACTATTATTTGCTAGTACTGGAGTTTTACTGGCTTTAAAAGCGGGACAATTTAATATAGGTGGGGAAGGACAGATATATTTTGGCGCCTTGGGTAGTGCTTTGGTAGGTTTATATGTACAGGCACCAGCATTTATTCATGTACCGTTAGCAATACTAGCTGGATTTATTTTTGGCGCCGTTTGGGGTTTTATTCCTGGTTATCTTAAAGCAGTGCGTGGTATCAATGAAGTTATCACGACTTTGCTGCTTAATTATATTGCAATTGATTTGATTAGTTATTTGGTGCAAAATCCTTTAAAGGAAGCTAATGCACCTAGTCCGTATTCACCACTGATAGCCAAATCCGCACAGTTACCTATCATTATACCAGGAAGTTTGGCTCATGGGGGTATATTGCTCGCATTAATTGCGGCACTCATTGTGTATATAATTATTAAGCGTTCTACATTAGGTTATCGAATTACAGCAGTTGGCTTAAATCAGAAAGCTTCTAACTATGCGGGTATTTCAGTACAGCGTACAATTATGCTAGTTATGGCTGCTAGTGGTGGATTTGCAGGATTAGCTGGTGCCTCGGAAGTAATGGGTTTAAAATATCGTTTGTTTGAACAAGTCTCACCCGGTTATGGTTTTGATGCGATTGCTATTGCTTTTCTAAGTCGCGGTAGTGTACTAGGATTAGTACTAAATTCGTTATTTTTTGGTGCATTACGAAGTGGCGCCAATGTAATGCAGCGTAGTGCAGGGGCACCTGTGACTGTAATATATGCTATTCAAGGATTAACGGTATTATTTATTGCAATTGCTTTGGCATTAGAACCGAAACTGCGACATGAATAATGATTTCCTAACTGATTTTCTGGCATCTACCCTGCGTCTTTCGGTTCCCCTTGCTTATGCTGCGATGGGTGGTCTTTTTTCTGAACGTTCGGGTGTTTTAAATATCGGTTTAGAAGGAATGCTACTAACAGGCGCCTTTACTTCTGCGGCTGCGACTTTTTATAGTGGTAATGTAGTGGTGGGTATTTGCGCTGCTTTGATAGCTGGTGGGTTCGTTGGATTAGTTCATGCGTTTTTATGTGTGACTTTACGAGTTAACCAACTGGTATCGGGACTAGCCATTAATTTAGTTGCAGGTGGGTTGACTTCGTTTTTAGGGCGCCTCATATTTAGTGGTAGTACACAGCGTTTACCATTAGTACCCGCAATAAAGATTCCTATTCTCGCGAATATTCCGATAATTGGTATTTTATTCGAGCAGGATATTCTTGTATATCTACTGTTTTTGATTATTGCTCTAATTACATATTTTTTGTTTTACACAAATCCTGGTTTGAACTTACGCGCAGTCGGAGAATATCCGTCCTCTGCTGATACAGCAGGAATTTCGGTTACTTTAGTTCGCTATGTTGCTGTAGTTACAGGTGGATGTCTCGTTGGTTGCGGTGGTGCCTATTTAGCTTTAGTACAAATTAATTACTTTACTGAAGGAATGAGTGCGGGTAAAGGATTTATTGCTATTGCATCATTAATATTTGGTAGATGGCATCCTATTGGTAGTGCTTTGGCTTGCTTATTGTTTGGCGCCACAGAAGCTTTACAGTTAAGGATGCAAGCGTTAGGTGTAAATATTCCATATCAATTCTTAACGATGCTACCTTACGCAGTGGCAATGATTGCTCTTATCGGTGGTATGGGAAAATCTACACCTCCTGCTGCGCTAGGTGTGCCATACGAACGTAACAGTGTAGGTAAAAATATTTAGTAAATTCTGAAATTCATTCGCACGTGAATATAATTTATGCTAATATTCCCAATGTGTTGTTAACTAGCTTGGCGCCGTCTAGTCCCGGATAGCGCAGACGCTCCACCTAGTAAACAATAAACGAGCCTGTTTGTATCAAGCCGTAGTAAACCGCTTGAAGCTAGCCTCGTACATCTTGCTGGCAGGGTCATAACGTTGTTTCATACGTTTGAAAATTGACATAACCCTGCTCTGTTTGGTACGTATAGCTCTTGAGTGTGTATTTATGGGTAAACAGGCATTTGTAATTAACTTCAAATTAAATAGTTATTTTATAGTACGTTTGATTTTTTATATCAGTGTACTTGTTAATATTGCTTATCAAAGTATTGAAGCTCCTAATACAGGATAGTGGAGACGTTACATGTAACGTCTCTACATATGGTGTCTCTACATGTGTCGGGTGGTAATTCCTGATTAATTGGTTTTAGGAATTGCACGAGGGTTACGAACTACTGGTAGCTGTTCTAAAATAACAATAATTGCAGTACGTCCAGACGTTACACTCGTATAGCTCATTAATTCAATAACAGGTTTATTAATAACCTCTTCAATTGTTTCTTGAATAAGAGGTTTAATTATTTTATCTAAATCTAACCGTATTTTTTCTGCCAATATTTTATTGCCAGAACGTAGAATTGTTTGTTCGGCTAATGTAACAGAATTCTCAATTGTAATCGCTAATTGGGTATCAAAAAAATGACAGATAATCCTGCCTATACGCTGTCCAAGTTTCGCATTATATAATGAACGGATACGGTTTGAAATTTCTCTTTCTAATTGTCCAATCGTCGGTTCCATGATAATCCAATACAGTTGCAGCACTCTCTATATATAATATAAAAATGAACAAAATGTGACGTTTATATTGATTAAATTATTTTACTTAATCTATAATAAATTATAAGTAAAATGCAAACATATTACTTCCAATAATTCTATTTATATCTTTAATGTTAAATTATTTCAAGTCTATTTATTGATTCGGATAATTATTTTTCTTATCGAAACATAAATATTGTGTAACATCTCTCTTTTGATGAGAGCATAGTCCCATTTACTTCTATCAAAAACACTTCCAAATAAAAAATTTCCAAATATCCCCAATAATAAAGGGCGGGCAAGGATGCCCCGAACTTTGCCAGAAGAATAATCTCCTGGCAAGTTCTCTCCACCCCACAAGATATACATATTAAACATATATGGCACAAGAGACAGAAAGAGGTGTGATATCACTTTGTCCCGAATAATCTATCTCCTGCATCTCCTAACCCAGGTATGATATAACCGAGTTCATCAAGTTTGTCGTCAATTGAAGCTGTGTATACGGGTATATCAGGATGTATCGAACAGAAATGTTCAAGCCCTTCCGGCGCCGCAAGTAAGCAAACAAACTTAATAGAAAGAGGATTTGTAGATTTTAGTCGTTCAACAGCAGCAATGGCAGAATTTCCAGTAGCCAACATTGGGTCTACGATTAAAACATCGCGCTTATCGATATCATGAGGAACTTTGAAGTAATATTCAACGGGAATTAAACTTTTTGGGTCACGGTATAGACCAATATGTCCAACTCGTGCAGAAGGAATTAACTCTAACATCCCATCTAAAATACCTTGTCCTGCACGCTGAATAGCTACTATAACCAGCTTTTTATCGGGTGCAAGTACAGGCGCCTGCATTTGAGCAATAGGTGTTTGAATTAATTCAGTTTTCAAAGGTAAATCGCGTGTTACCTCGTAAGCAAGTAACAAACTAATTTCCTTTAACAGAGTGCGAAACTTAACTGTGCTTGTTTCTGCTCTCCGCATCAAAGTCAGTTTATGCTGAATCAAAGGATGATTTATGACCGTAACTTGATTTCCCATATTTATAGTTAGGAGTTAGGAGTTAGGAGTGAGGAGTGAGGAGTTGTAGAGACGAGACATGTCGCGTCTAGAATACTGTACCGTCGCTAAGAATTTGAATTGGGGGGACACCATCTGCTCTTTTTTCAGCAGCTATTTTTCGCCCTGCCGTCCAAGTTCCACCTTGAAGAATTTTTACAAGTGGTAGTTCTTCAGTACTCATGCTTAATTTTTCTCTAACGCAAGCTGCTATTTCATCTAATAGCATTACCGTTAAAGCGCGCCATTCTACGATAACTGGAGATTCAACCGAATGGGAAGTGGTTAATATATCTGAGTTTTTGGGACGTAATAACTCTAAATCAACACACAATCCTCCGTTGCGGTATTCAGGTAGTCCTGTTAGTTGGTCTAAACCAGTAATTTGGATACCAAGTTCTTGTAGCGGTTCGAGCAAAGAATAAGTAAGCCATTGTGACAGTTTGTGGAATGGCACGAAACCATCATCTGCAACATCAGGATGGCGCCATACATCTCCTAAGTTTACTCCGTCAATTGACTGGCGCCCCGACCAAATTTCACTCAAGCTTGAAAGTACAGCATCAAAAACGGTTGCTGCTTCTAACTGATTATTATTAACTTTGCCAACTAAGTAATTAACCAAATTTCCAGGACGGGGATTTTCACCAAAATACTCAGGTAGTGCAGTTAAGACTTTGCCTAGTTTCTGTAGTAACTGTAATCTCCCCGTTACACCAACAAGTGGGTTATCAGGACGTATTTGAAACCCTTGTACTAAATCAGCTTCGGTAAAATCTTGTAATTTTTGAGCATCAACACGCATTTTACTAGTTTTATCACTGGAGAATGCACCCTGACAAAACATTTGGAAACTAGCGACTGCTAGACCTTCAGAGCGTTTAAAACCCATATTAGTTACAGGTTCGCAATAATACCAATTACTTCCGGCGCCTGCATCAAGCAATACACTAATAATTGCCAAATCAAACTTAGCTATTGCCTTGGAGTGTGGTGATTTTGCGAGCAAACTATCCAACTGCTCTAAGCGCGTAATTCCACCTACCTCAAAATGGCGCCAGCGACTATGAAACGGTATCTGTAAATTAGGATACTCTGACCGTATTACATCAATAACATAATCAGCAGCACTTGGTAGTGGCGCCAAATCACAATCAAAATAACGGGAATTACCAGCAACCGCATTTTGAAAAAGCTGCCTACAACGCGAGCGAATAGCAACAGGACTTCGTAAATACGTAACTAAATCATTCATATTTTTATTAAAAGTGGAAAGTGCTGAGTGCTGAGTGCTGAGTGTTGAGTTCTGAGTGTCGAGTTCTGAGTATTGAGTGCTGAGTGCTGAGTTCTGAGTGTTGAGTAATAACTCCTAACTCCTAACTCCTAACTCCTAACTATACTCAGCACTCAGCACTTTCGACTCAGCACTCTAATGAGCGTCCTTTAATTTCTGATAAACCTGTATCATCAAGAACTTCGCCCGTAGTAAAATAGCCAGCAGCTTTTTTGGCTTCGATTTCTACGCGCGCATCGTTAGGTATTAAATCTTCAGGAATTGCGACACGCTCTATAATTTCAATTCCCGATTGCGTGATGGCATTGAATTTCATATTGCTCATTGATACCATGCGGTCAATGCGGGTTACACCCAACCAATGTAAAATATCGGGCATTAATTCTTGAAAACGCATATCTTGTACACCCGCTACACACTCGGTTCGGGCAAAATATGCATCTGCTCTATCACCACCTTCTTGGCGTTTGCGCGCGTTGTAAACTAAAAATTTTGTGACTTCACCCAGCGCACGTCCTTCTTTGCGGCAATAAATTATAATACCGGCGCCACCTTCTTGAGCAGTTTGGACGCACACCTCAATTCCATGAACCAAATATGGGCGACAGGTACATATATCCGAGCCAAACACGTCAGAACCGTTACATTCGTCATGTACACGAACTGCTACAGGTTTGTTTGGGTCGGTAATGGCGCCTATATCACCAACAATATAAACTGTTACTCCCCCAATCGGGGGTAAGAATACTTCTAAGTCAGGACGAGTTACTAATTCGGGAAACATTCCCCCGGTTTGCTCAAATAACGCACGTCGTAAGTCACCTTCAGAGATATTGAAGCGCTTGGCAACACCTGGTAAATACCAAACAGGTTCAATCGCAGCTTTGGTAACGACTAAATCGCCACCTGTTTTCATAATTTTGCCATCGATTTGCAATCGCCCATTTATAACTGCTTCTTGTAGTTCGGGCATGTTTATATGAGCTTTTGTAACAGCTATGGTTGGACGAATATCGTACCCCTGTTCATAATATGATGTAAAAACTTCACCAACGATAGCTCCGAACGGGTCGAGAGAAACGATTTTTTCAGGGTCACTCCAACTTGGATGCGGGCCAATGTGTTCAACTGGGGAGGTGTTGGTCAAGTCAGCACGGTGGTCTGTTTGAAGGGCGCCGCTTGCTACTGCTAAAGCGCGGTATATTGCATAACCTCCCGAATGCGTACCAATTACATTTCGATGCGCTTGTTTAGTAAGCGTCGCAATAATTGGACCTCGTTCGATAGGAGATTCTGCCCCCCATTGAATGGATATTGGCTTGGGACCAAAATTACTTGGGTGTGATGTAAGAACAATATGCCTTGAAGAGTTATTCGGATTTGGCATTGCTTTATACTTATCAGCTTTTAGTAAATTAAGATTTGTCTACAACAATAGTTTATTCTTGTTTTTGTCAAATTCAATGGTATGTTTAACCAATCAATCTTGATGCTTTGCCAAGTGTCTTGCTGCTTAACCGTATTACAGAATACAAAAAAACATGCAGGAATTGCGTACTTTGCAATTAGGGGCAAAAATTTAAGAGTCAGTAAAAAAGTTACTTAAGACTCAATTTTGTGCGAAAGTTGAGAAAAACATCCTACACTCTAGATTAAATTCATGGATTCTTTATTTATCGATTCATTACTTGAAGACTTGAAAAACCCTTCTGAGTCAGTTCGCGAACATGCGACTCAAAAGTTATGGCGAATTTGGTTCCAGCAGAAAGGAATTCATGGGTTAGAGGTAATTGACCGTAGCCAAAAACTGCTTGATGCGGGTAAGGTAGCTGAAGCTGAGTTGGTATTAAACGAATTAATTCAAAATCAACCTGATTTTGCTGAAGCTTGGAACCGTCGCGCGTTTCTTTATTACACTACTGGGAAATACCGAGAATCGTTAATTGATTGTCAAAAAGTTATTGATTTAATCCCTGTACACTTCGGCGCCCTTCATGGTATGGGGTTATGCTATTCTGCTCTCGGTGAGTATCAAAAAGCAATTCAAGCATTTCGACGTGCTTTAGATATTCAACCATTTTCGCTCATAAATCAAAAATTGATTTTAGAATGTACAATGCGCCTGGGCTAAATTACTTATATAAGAACAATCAAATCAAATATAAAACTTAAACACTCGTTATGTGGGTATCAGGGTTCATCCTTAAACGCCGTCAATTTATAAAATATAGTTCGCTGTTTTTAGCAAGCAGTGTTATACATGCTTGCAACAATAACGTTTCACAGGCGCCGTCTTCTAATGAGATGTCTAATGGGGGCGCCAAGAAACTTGATAAAATTACCTTTGGAACAAACTGGTTAGCGCAAGCTGAACATGGTGGATTTTATCAAGCGATTGCGACGGGAATATATAAAGATTACGGTTTGGATGTCACTATTAAAATGGGTGGCCCTCAAGTCGCCAGTGGTACTCAGCTACTACTAGGTGGCGCCGTAGATTTTTTTATGGGGCAAGGAGTAGATGCTATCAATGCCATCGCAGAAGGTATTCCAAAAATCACAGTCGCGGCAATTTTTCAAAAAGACCCACAGTGTTTAATTGCTCATCCCAATACAGGAGTTAAGACTTTACCCGACCTCAAAGGCAGACCTATATATATAAGCGCTGGTGGTAGCATCACTTACTGGCCTCTTCTCAAAGCACAGTATAAATTTACCGATGCTCAAAAACGCCCTTATAACTTTAACCCCGCTCCATTTTTAGCAGATAAGACCTCGGCGCAGCAAGGGTACATCACATCTGAACCGTTGGCAATTGAAAAGCAGGGTGGATTTAAGCCAGTAGTATTTTTACTGGCAGATTATGATTACACAGCTTATGCAACCACTATTGAAACCAAAAAAGAATTAGTACAAAAAAATCCAGATTTAGTACAGCGTTTCGTTGATGCTTCAATAAAAGGGTGGTATAGCTATCTGCAAAACCCAGAACCAGGAAATAAACTAATTAAAAAAGACAATCCAGAAATGACCGACGAGCAAATCAAATATGGTTTACAAAAACTTAAAGAATATGGCGTAATAGTTTCTGGTGATGCTGAAAAATTAGGAATTGGCGCCATGACCGCAGAGCGTTGGCAGTCATTCTTTGACAAAATGGTAAAAGCCGGAGTCTTCAAACCAGACACAAATTACAAAGAAGCCTTTACCCTCCAATTTGTCAACAAAGGTCTTGATGCATATAAATAGCACGCTCCCGTTGGCGCCTGCTTCCATTCTTAATAAAAAAATAAGTATCATAATAATGATAAAATGCAAAACAAAAATACCATTTACACCAATTTACTCATATCCTTCCCCCCGCGCCCTATAAAATCTGAAGAAGATTTTGAAAAGACTCAAGTAATAGTTGATAAATTACTTGATAAAGGAAACCTGACGGAGGAAGAACAAGACTATTTATTCGTATTAGGAATGTTAATACATGAATATGAAAAACATTTTGATTTTGCTACGCACATGAAAGTTCCCGACATTTATGGAGTAGAGCTTCTCAAAGTTTTGATTGAAGAAACCAATCTCAAACAAAAAGATTTTGCTACGCATATGAAAGTCTCTATTTTTAAAACTGAATCAATAGTTTCCGACGTACTTAAAGGCAAGCGTAAATTGACAGTCGAACACATTCAAAAGCTTGGGGAATTTTTCAAAGTTTCACCTTCTGTATTTTTTCCAGCTAGTCCATCATCAAAACACTTTTCGGAAGTAGCTTAAATTTAATGATGTCAATTCAACTATTTGAACAAATAACCAGAGCAAGAGTTACTCTTTAAAGGTCACTCTTATTTGAAGCGCTTTAGTATTACACCTAATCCGATTTCCTTGAGTAACGTTATACGGTCTATTTAATAATGGCGCCAAAATTCCTAGAGGATAAATCAGATACACAAAATATCCTCGCTTGAAAGTTGATGGTGTTGGGTTGCGCCTGCGGCGTACTACGTAAACTATTGCCTCCACCCAACTTACAATTTATCCGTTACATCCGTTGTATCCGTTGCTAATTTGATTGCCACACTTTAATAGTATCGTCTGAGCTACCGCTAACTAATGTTTTGCCGTCTTGGCTCATGGCAAGAGATACTACCTGTTTACTATGGGCGCCTATTGTGTGCAATAATTGCCCTGTTTCTAAATTCCATAAGCGAATTTCCCCATCTAAACCTCCGCTTGCTATAGATTTACCATCAGGACTAATTGCAATAGACATTACTGAGTAGTTATGTCCTGTAATCGTTCTAATTAATTCTCCTGTATTTGCATTCCATAACTTTATGCTTTTGTCAAGGCTGCTGCTGGCGACAATTTGATTATTTGGACTAACTGCTATACAAGTTACCCAACCTGTATGTCCAACAAGGGTTTTTAATGGTTGACCACTATTAATATTCCACAATCTTACTGTTTTATCTGAACTGCCACTTGCAACAGTTTGCCCATCAGGACTTATTGCTACTGCCAAAACAGGTAATGTGTGTCCATACAAAGTTCGCGAACGTTGACCCGTTGCAAAATTCCATATTCTAACTGTTTTATCAGTGCTTCCTGTTGCCAAAGTTTGTGAATCTTTGCTTATGGCAATGGCATTGTTCCAAGCAACGTAACCGTCTGTTTTGAGACTGCGAATCTGTTGTCCAGTACTAAGACTCCACTGCTTGATAGTTTCGTCGAGACTACCACTAACTATCTGCTGTCCATCAGGACTCATTGCTACAGATAATACTGGTTGTGTGTGTCCATAAACGGTGCGAGTTAATTTACCTGTTTGTAAATTCCATAATTTTATCGTTTGGTCGTGGCTTGCGCTAGCAACACTTTGTCCGTCAGGAGATATTGCTACAGATGCTACTGCTTCTGAGTGTCCGATGAAGGTATTTGAATTAGATAAATTTTTTGCCCATTTTTCTATTGGACTTGGAAATAATATTGAGACAGCATCAATATTAAATAATTTTGGCGCCATCAAGAGCATCAATAAACCAGCAACAGCTACACCAATGATTCCTGCCTTTTTTCGAGATATGTTACTAAAATTAAAATGTGGTAAATTTGTTTTACGTGTACTGCTTCGGCGCCTAGTACCAGATTTTTGATGCAAATCTTTTTCTACTAAAGCGAGACGCTGTAATATTTCTTGAGTATTTTGAGGACGTTGACTTGGTGAACGTCGCATCAAATCATCAATTAATGTTGCAAAAAGCGGTGAGACTTCGGGTGCAAAATTGCGCCAGCGAACTTCATCCGAATTCGGGTCGTATATATCTGTATCTGTTGGCATTCTACCTGTAAGTAAAAATACGAACGTGCGACCAATTGCAAAAAAATCGGATGTTAGTACAGCTTGCCCATTTAATTGTTCTGGTGGTGTATAACCCGGAGAGTGAATACCCGTTACCTGACCAGCAGCTTGCTTTTGCATGTAAGTTGAAGTAACTTCGCGCGCGGCGCCAAAATCGATTAATACTAGCTGCCCATCTCCGGTAAGCATGATGTTTGAGGGTTTTATATCTCGATGGAAGAAATTCTGGCTATGTACTTGCCTTAAAATATCAGATAGTTGTTTGAGCCATTCGATTGCTAAGTCTTGGTTAATTGGTCGATATTGACGTTGCGACACATACTGTTCAAGGTTCAACCCCTCAATTTTTTCCATCACCAAGCAGTGCAAAGGTTCATGCACGCTATTGGGTAAAAAAGTAAAATATCCACTTCCTCTAGGAATTCCAGGATGCTCTAACTTGCTCAAAACTTCTGCTTCTTGCTGAAATAACGACACAGCTTTAGGATAGTTGTGCAGTAAAACCTTTAAAACCTTCCTTTTTCCATCGCGTTCAAGCACTTCATAGGTTTTACCGAAACCCCCACCTCCCAATATTCCAACCACCCGATAGCGTCCTTCGAGTAGTAACTCAGAACCACAACTCTGGCAAAATAACATGCTGCCAGTGTTTTGGGGTTTTAAACAGTGAGGGTTAATGCAGAAGCTCATACAAGTCTAAAATGTTACTTTAAATTTAAGAAGGCACATATTATTAAAGGATTATCGCTTAACTGCACCGTTAATGATATAGAGGAAATCTATATATATGTATACTTCAAAGTTCACACAACTTATGCAAAGGTAATAAAAAATAACTAATAATGAGCTTAAACTACAATATAAGTCTCCAAGGGAGGTTTTGTTTGATATGAGCAGGGCTATAAGTCGGCGCCGTTTTCTTAAAAACTCACTCTCGTATGGTTCAATGGCAGTAGGCGCCGGAATGTTAACGAATTGTACGAGTAATTCCAAAACCACATCAACGAATATAGCAGCGAATCCAAAAACTAAAGACGGACTCGATAGAGTTATATTTGGTTTAAGCTGGGTTGCAGAAGCTGAGTATGGCGGTTTTTATCAAGCTTTGGCTACGGGTATATATCGTGATTATGGGCTGGATGTCACAATTAAACCAGGTGGTCCACGCGGTAATTATAATCTCTTGTTGATGGGGGGAGCTATTGATTTAACAATGGCACACAGTGGTGAAGCAATCAACGCGGCTAAAGATAATGTCCCAAAAGTTACAGTGGCTGCTATATTCCAAAGAGACCCACAAGTATTAATAGCACACCCAGGTACGGGTAACGATTCTCTAGAAAAACTCAAAGGTAAACCTATATTAGTAGGCGCCGCAGCAGATGCAAACTATTGGCCCTTTCTAAAAGCTAAATTTGGCTTTACCGACGACCAAAAGCGTCCATACAATTTTGATATTCAACCTTTTTTAAAAGATAAAACTTTAATTCAGCAAGGTATCGTCACCGCAGAACCATTTGATATTAAAAAGAAAGGTGGATTCGAGCCAGTTGTTATGTTACTCGCCGATTACGGTTATAATCCTTATAACTTTACAATTGAAACTACAAAAAAACTTGCAGAAAAAAATCCAGAATTAGTCCAAAGATTTGTAGACGCATCAATCAAAGGATGGTATAGCTATTTAAATGAACCAATACCAGGTAATAAGCTTATCAAACAAGCTAACCCAGATATGACCGATGAACTAATTAGCTTTAGCATTCAAAAGATGAAAGATAGCGGTCTCGTTACAGGTGGAGATGCTCAAACTTTAGGTATCGGCGCCATGACAGCAGAACGCTGGCAATCTTTTTTTAATAATATGGTACAAGCAGGCGTTTTTGATGCCAGTCTTAACTATAAAGATGCTTTCACATTGCAGTTCGTTAATAAAGGTGTCAATTTCTATAAATGATAGAAAATACTCCTGATATAATTCTGAATCATGTTAGTAAAGTCTATGCTAATGGTACTTTTGCCCTAGAGGATGTAAATTTAGTTATTCAACAGTCAGAATTTGTTAGCTTGGTTGGTGCCTCTGGTTGTGGTAAAAGTACAGTATTACGTATCATCGCTGGACTTGGGACTCCAAGTTCTGGAAATGTTGAGTTAAATTTAAAAGAACGAAAACTATCTTTTGTTTTTCAGGATGCTGCCTTAATGCCTTGGGCAAATGTCAGCGAAAATGTATACTTACCGCTAAAATTAGCAGGAGTTCCAAAAAAGGACGCACTTGTACAAATTAAGCAAGCAATAGCAAGAGTAGGGTTAGAAGGGTTTGAAAATAACTATCCTCGTCAGCTATCAGGTGGAATGAAAATGCGAGTCTCGATAGCTAGAGCGCTCGTGCAAAAACCTGATATTTTGTTAATGGATGAGCCATTTGGCGCCTTGGATGAGATTACTCGTAGCAACCTCAACACAGAATTACTAGATTTATGGCATCAACATCATTGGACAGTAGTTTTTGTCACACATAATATCTACGAAGCTGTATATTTATCAAATCGTGTACTAGTAATGGGCAACAGTCCCGGACATATAGTTGCCGATATCAACATAGATACACCCTACCCACGCAGTGAATCCTTCAGAACATCCACAGAATATAACAAATATTGTCGCTCAATAAACGAATATCTCCGTGTAAAATGAAAAAAATTCTAACTGCCGATATATTGGCGCCTATAATCGTAGGGATTTTAGTATTAATACTGTGGGACGTACTAGTAAAAGTAACAAACACACCTCCCTACATTCTCCCAGACCCAATACTCGTAATACAAACTTTAGTTCGTGACTGGAACGAACTTTTCCAATCATTACTAATAACACTTCAAATCACAATTTCAGCTTTTATCGCTGCGGCAATATCTGGTTTATTAATAGCAGTACTATTTACTCAAAGCAAGTGGATTGAAAGAAGTTTATTCCCCTACGCAGTCATTCTTCAAACTACACCTATTGTCGCTATTGCACCATTAATAATTATTTGGCTCAAAAACAACACCTTTGCTGCATTAGTAGTCTGCGCTTGGATTGTCGCATTTTTCCCAATTGTATCGAATACTACACTCGGTTTAAAAAGTGCTGATAAGAATTTAATTAATCTATTCCAACTATATAAAGCTTCTCCTTGGCAAACGTTAATATATCTGCGCTTACCCAGTGCAATGCCTTACTTTTTGGGTAGTTTAAAAATTAGTGGTGGTCTATCATTAATAGGCGCCGTTGTTGCGGAGTTTGTTGCAGGTACAGGTGGCGCCTCATCTGGTTTAGCATATCGTATTTTAATTTCTAGTTATAATCTTCAGATTCCACGTATGTTTGCTGCGTTGTTTTTAACTACGGGTTTGGGAGTTTTAATATTTGTCACTTTGAGTATTATATCCGATTCGATATTGAGTAAATGGCATGAAAGTGCTGTAAAACACGAGAATTAATTATATTTTTAGACCACAAAGACGCAGAGTTGTCATCGTCATCAAAAAACGAAGTATAAAATTTACTATTTATTTACAGTACCTTCACCATATCAGTATCATTATTATTTAGCATTGTGTAGTAACAGGGACGTGATACTACCGATATTTATTTTTTAACTTCGAGATTATGGGTTGGGTGAATTAATAGAATTTACCCAGTATAATTTTTGACTTAAATTTTACTATTAAAGGAATCGATGAAACGGTATTTACAGAATATCAAGCGCTTTATATTGGCGGCGCCCCTACTAGTTACTACTATTTCAGCAACTTCACCAAGTTTAGCTGCAACTCTTTCTTTTTCTCGTGGAGAAATCAGATTTGATTTTAGTCAAAGTCCTGTAGCAACTCAGACTGATGCAAATACTAGTGCAATATCGATTTTTGCAGGGGGTAGTGTTTTGACTGCTAGTGATGCTGTTGCACTTGTTCAAACTGAGGCGCCTATTGGGTTAGCATATTCTCAAAGTCTTGGTCAAGGTCAGGATAGAGATTACATAGGTTTGGCAGAAAGTAAAGCTTTCTTGAGAGCAATTTTCGATATTGAAGAAAATACTCCTTTCTTTTTTGATTTTGCAGCAATTTTAAACTTAGCTACATCAATAGATATTCCAAATAAAGAGGATGCAATGGCTTATGGAGACATCGCATTTGAGTTGCGCGATATTAGTGAAAATCGGCTTTTAGATTTTTTTGTTCTTGAATCATACTTAGCTGCAAATAGGAATGATGATTTTATTATATTTGATGCAAGCGATAATCTGATGATAAATGATTCTGTTGCCGGGTTTAATTTTGGCGGTAATCAAGAATCAGCTATAGGTTTCGTCTCAGGGGGTTCTGCGGAATATTCTTTTACAAAACGCACAACATTAGCTTTATCAGCACATACCATAAATCGAGCTTTAGTTCAAGTGCCTGAACCTTCATACATGTTAGTTTCACTTTTAGCCTTTGCCACTGGTATAGCGTTTAAAATAAAAAACAAAACAGCAAGTATAAAAAAATTATAATAAAACTATTTATACACAATATTTTTCCAGTCACAATAGTTGAATAAATTACGTATATTAGTTTAAATAATATGCTAAAATATTAGCATTAATTTGTGATGAGAATGCAATTATATATGAATATTTCTGATTTAGAATTTTGTGATACAATTGAACATGAAAATAAAATTATCGGTGGCGTATCTACTGCTACCTATGCCGATGCATCTACTTCTCCAGGTGCAGGTTACGCAGTTGCTTTAGCTGTAGCTATTGGTGATAATTCTCATACAAATGCAGTAACTGATGTTGTGGTTATGGAAAAGCGTAATGTAATTATTAGTAAGGCAAAAGCTGTAGCATTTGCTATTGCTTGGGAAGAAGATGAAGTATCTCGTTCAAAAAGTAAAGACGTTTCTGTAACCGTTGTTCATAAATAGTTAAATTTGAAATAAAAAAGTAACTATCTTGTGGGATGGGCATCCTTGCCCGTCCAGTGGATTTAGGCGTTTGCTCGGATGCCTACCCCACAAGACAGCGAGTGTAATTTTGTTATTTAGAAGTCCCTTAATATTAAACAGGATTTACTGCTTGAAGTAGCTGTTTAGATGGAGAATAATTATCTGTGATAATTTGTGGACATCGCGTGCAAGCTGCTTTACCTTATTTAATATATGATGCGGAATTAAGTTTTGAATTTAAAATTTTTAATTGAGAATTTTCTTGTTTGGCTTGCTGTCCTTCAGTAAGCAGTACTTCTGCTATCGCTTCAGAAATAGGCAGGTATGGTGGACAACATTCCAACCAGAAAAATTCTCCAACTGGGTTGACCTCCAGAAATACATGTTGCCCATCGGGTGTAACAATAATATCTATGGCGCCGTAGTTTAAGCCAAAGTGAGCCATTAATTTAAGCAGCTTTTGCTCTACATCTGACGGTAAGTTATAAGGTTCCCAACAGTTGAGTAAAGCAAGTCCCTGTTTTCGCCAGTCATATTTAGCTTTTTGCATTCGTTGCGAGTCAACAGCAGCAGTAAATAAACGCTTGCCCACAACAATTGTCCTTAGCTCTAAAGCTTTCGGCACTTTCTCTTGAAATGTCATTGGGCAGAAACGTAACCCATAAAGATGTTCGAGGTCTTCTTTAGTAACCGGATTTGTGAAAACAACTTGCTCTGAACCTTGTTCATTATAAATAGCAAATGAAGAAAGCATCTTTGTAATCATACCTTGCTCACACTCTTGAAAAAACTCTTTAACTGCTAAGGGGTTGTTTGTAATTAGAGTGCGTGGTGTCTCCAAACCAACTTCGCGCGCTATTTGTAATTGTAACTGCTTGTTGTCAGCTAAACGAATATTGGGTAAAGCATCAAGATGAAATCCTCTAATACTGGCAATCATACCTCCAATGGTTGCACGGGACTCACCAATCGATGCTTCTCGAAATTGCGTCTCCATTTTAGTGGGGATTTTGGCGCCGATTGCAATGCGGCGATACCAAACCGCAGATACCTCAGCCAAATCTAACCTTGATTCATCAACTGTTAAAATTTGACGTTCGTAGCCATTGCTGTAATATACATCTAAATGCGACTGTGTGGGAAATCTGTCTGTATCAAAACGAAATGCTTTTTCTCCTTGAGCTTCTACCGCTTTTATTACTAAAGGAATGCTTTCGTTATCTTGGCTATGGGTGATTATTAAAACAGTCATATAATTTTGAATTTTAAATTTTAGATTTTGAATTTGACTCATTACTCAGCACTCAGCACTCAGCACTCAGCACTCATTACTCAGCACTTAGCAAGTAGAGCTTCTGCAATAGCTTCTGAAATTGGGTAATCTAAATCTCGCTCTAACATTCCCCATTCTCCTGTGGGGTTTAGTTCTAAAAATACATATTCTCCTGATGGTTTTTGAATGAAATCAAAAGCTCCAAAGGTTAGTCCCAATCTTAACATGTACATTTTAATGCGGATTGCTATTTCATCAGGTAACTCATGATACTCCCATACACAAGTATCTGAGGAAGCATGGCGCCAGTCTACAGTATTATTTTCATATTTTGATGCATCAAGGGCGCCGACAAAAAGATTTTCATTCACATACACTACCCTTAGTTCCCGCAGCTTGGGTATTTGCTCTTGAAAAACCATTGGACAATAACGCAGTGAATCAGCTTCTAATAAATCTTTTTCTTGAACAGCACTAGTATATAAGAAAAAAGAGGAGCCTTCCATACTGTAAGAAAGAGGTGTTAATAGCTTGGCGACCATTTTACCCTTTACCATATGGAAAAACTCCCGTGCTTCTCCAGGAAGATTTGTAACAAGAGTTTGAGGAATCACAAGTCCAACTTCTTGTGCTACCCTCAATTGGTAAAGCTTGTTTTCCGCAACGTTTATTCGTTGTAAATTATCCACCCAGCGAACATTCCTAAGACTGTCCCAGAAACCTTCTAAGGTTGCTAAAGACTCTCTCACACAAGCTGCTCGAAAATGTGGAGCTAATTCACTCAACTGAGGATGCCATATACGACGCATCCATACAGCTTGCACTCGCTCAGAACTAATAGAGTAATCACCATATTTTAGGGTGTGGTTGCTACCAAATTCGCCTAAATGTGCCTTTAATTGCACTTCTTGCGGAAATTTATCAGTGTCTAAGCGAAATGGAAATGCTCCTCTTTTTAATAAGGCTTGCGCGACTCTATCAATAGTGAAGAAATCTCCACTGTGGGTAATTAATAAAACAACGTCACGGAATAAATGCATACATACACAAAGAAAGCTTATTTTACTGAAGTCAAGACGATTTAGTTTATAGGTATTGGTGTCGTAGCAATAAAATCGTCACCATCTGATGGATACTTTTGGGTGATAGCATATTCTTCATGGTCTGATGGGTACTTTTTAGTGACTGGAGGATGAATGGGAAAACCATCTTCACGGTCAGAGGGATACTTTAAGGTCGTAACTATTCCATCTGGAATTTCGGGAGGAAACTTCTTTGTTGGAGCAGCAAACCGTAAACCTCCTTGCACCTCATTTGTTTCCTCGTCAGATAAATCTTCACAAAATTGTCCTTCTAAATAGCGTGCGAAGAATGGTAATGCTTGTTCATTTTCGTGTGACATTGTGTTATACTCCTCGGTAACTGAGTTGAAATTTATTTGTATTAAAGGTAAGAGAAATTAGAAGAAGTTGAAACTGCTTTCACCGTATTGTTTCCAGATAATACAACACTACGTGATTTTCCCCCATTACTTAATACTTCATATCCAGATAAACCAGCTTCGACATTTTCTAATTTATTGACCACTGTCCCTGAGTCAGAGAAGATTTCTTTTGTTCGATAAACTTCTATTTCTAGAGGTAAAATGCTAAACAACCGCTGAGGCAAATGCCCATACAAATATGGCGAATTTACAGTAAAGAAGAATCCACCTGTTATCTCAGCGATTTCCTCTACTGCTAATTCACACAAACTTAAGTCTGAAATTTGTAATTTACTTGTGGTGTAAAACATACATAATACCTCTTAAAATCCAAAAAAGATTTAGATGATGTCTTCCATTCTCAACAACTTTAAATTATGAGAAATGATTTGATGACTAAACTTAAGCAAGTTGCTTTTAAGACCTGTTTAGTATAGGATGGCTTAAATAAATGCCTATTCCAAAGCAATCTTTAGCCTTTGCATTAGCTACTTATAGATGTTCTGAAATTGCTAGAACTGTTGAAAGAAAATGAAGTTGAAGTATTTAAACTTGAGGAACTGGCAATATGGCTTCCTGAACTTGCATATGCTGTACCGAGAGCATCAGCTGTACTGACCGTTAATTGAGGACAATATTGTATAACTTTTGCTTGAGTTTGAGTATTGGTATAAGTCAATTGACCCAGAGCTAGTCCTGTGGCGCCAGCAAAAGCATATCCAGTACCTGTTGTGGTAAAAGTTGTGGTTCCAGCAAAGGCATTGCCAGCTACTACTATATTACTTTCACTTATCTCCTGTAAATAACTCAAGTCTTCAATAATTAAGTGATTTGTCACTACTACCTCGGAAAATATTCTTAATGGTATCGATATCTTCGCCAACATTTGCTAGCATATTTGAACGCCACAACACCTTAACTTAAATGAGTAAAGAAAGGATACACATTTTATCTAGCATCCTTCATTAAGCTCAGGGAAGTGTATTACTATATTTCATCAGCAAAACTTGTTAGCTCATTATTGATAGGCTCTAAACCTTAAGAATCTAGGGTTAGTACTTTACTTGTATTGTAATAAGTCTGAACCGATTAGAAGTGCTATGTCGTAACTTACATCTTGCAGGATTGTCAATAAGCTTAATGAAACCGGGCTTCTGTACCAAAAATCAACGTTTTATAGCAAAGTCTTTGTCAAGAAGCCCGGTTTCTAGGACTAGTGCATTCCGGTGAGGTAAACATCTAAGTACCTAATACATAGCACTATACTAGCTAGCTAATTACTTCGGAAGCGGAAAAACAGGGTTAATAACAGCAGCAGAGGTGCTACCAGAGAATGAACCACCACCAAGCTGAGTTACGGCTACTGTGTCTGCCTTAGTGAAGGAAGAAGTGATAACTAATGAACCATAGGGATTAATCGCATCGCCCTTTGCACCAGCAGAAGCGCTGTTACCAAAAGCTATAGGAGAATTGATGGTAGTTGCAAAGTTATTGTTGGAACTGAAGGTAATACTGATGTTGTCGGTTTGAGTATAACC
>ERZ1066124.197-NODE-197-length-55533-cov-23.404016_pt1 | contig 55533 bp, 50 predicted proteins | sample MGYA00382771_ERZ1066124 | MGnify/ENA primary metagenome ERZ1066124 (study PRJEB33369, sample SAMEA5778354) | biofilm metagenome | biome: Industrial cooling water; feature: Water cooling tower basin; material: Biofilm | place: United Arab Emirates | collected... | reverse complement strand
GTCATGCATTTATTTATGCATGGCGCACACGGAGGACATGGAGGAGGCGGTGGTAATAGCCAGTAAAAAGTTGTTTTACACCAAGTTAATCACATGTTTTGAAGAGAGGAAATTTAGTTATGAAAGATATACCAGCTTACGGTTTATGGTCTTTAGTAATTGTCAATTCACTAATATTCATAATTTTTGCTTTTAGCTTTACTAAGCCAAAAAGTCCCCGTGATTGGCGTTCATTTGGTGCTTTTTCTGCCTTTATTGTAGCTTTGTTTACAGAGATGTACGGTTTTCCATTAACTCTTTACTTGCTCTCTGGTTGGCTGCAAACTCGTTATCCGCAGTTGAATATTTTCTCCCATGATGCTGGACATCTCTGGTGGACGCTAATAGGTTGGAAAGGAGACCCCCACTTAAATCCAATTCATCTTTTGAGCAATGTATTTATTTTCGGTGGACTGATTTACCTTAGCTCTGCTTGGGAGGTGTTGTATAAAGCACAACGAAGTCATACCTTAGCCACTTCCGGTCCTTATGCAACAATTCGGCATCCCCAGTATTTGGCATTTATCATCATTATGTTCGGTTTTTTGCTGCAATGGCCCACAATCCTAACATTGCTAATGTTTCCAGTACTAGTGTTTATGTACACGCGATTAGCACGAGGAGAAGAACGCGATGCACTTGCAGAATTTGGTGATGAGTACCGACGCTACGCCGAGAATACACCCGCATTTCTTCCTTGGGGTAAAAAAAATAGGAATCACTATCGAGACCACTCTGAAATGTAAGCAAGCATATGAATCTATCTGAGAAAGAAGACATCGCCAATATTTACCGTTATTGGGCAAATAATTACAACTTGGTTGCTAGTTTATACGATATTATATTTGGCTCTGGACAATATCGTAAACAAGCAATAGAAGCACTTAATTTGCAACCAGGAGATACAGTTATTGACCTGTGTTGCGGTACAGGTTTAAATTTTCCAATACTGCAACAAGCAGTAGGAGCGCAGGGAAAAATTATTGGAGTTGATTTTACAGATGCAATGCTGGAGCAGGCTAATAAAAGAGTTAAAGAAGCAGGTTGGTCAAATGTTGAATTAGTGCAAAGTGATGTTGCCGAGTATGAATTTCCAACATCTGTAGATGGAGTAATTTCAACATTTGCTTTAACTTTAGTTCCTGAATTCGACAAAGTAATTTTGAATAGTTGTAAAGCTTTATCTTATGGAAAGCGTATAGTCTTACTCGATTTGAGAGTTCCATTCAACTTGCTTGCTCCACTGGCGCCTTTGTTAAATTTTCTGTTTGTTCGACCATTTGGTGGCAGAATAGAAATGGCTAGCCGCCATCCTTGGAATTCAATTGTTAATTATCTCAGAAACGTACATATTACAGAGCTTTACATGGGTTTTGTTTATATTGCTGTTGGGAAAAAATACTTGCTGCCTAATTTTGCTAAAAACAATTAAATCCGAGCCACAAGGCAGTTGATTTAAAGAATTTAATCATCGAACTCATTGGAGGGTTATCATGGAATCACATATACGGAATAGAGAAAACAATCATTCATACAGAAATTTATTTGCCAAGTTAAAAACGAACTCACTTGCTATTGCAACAGGTTTAATTAGTGGTTTAGTTTACACTATTTGTGTAATATTTATTGCTTTAGCACCTAAAATTACAATGAACTTCTTCAGTTATATACTTCATGCTGATATAACTAATCTAGTCCGAGTAGTTAGTTGGGGAAGCTTCATTGTCGGTCTTTTATTTTGGTCTGTAGGAACTGGTTTATATGTTGCTTTAATCGCCAGATTTTACAATAGTATGATACCAAAATAAAAAGTTAATTCACAAAGAAACACCTTGTTATTTTAAGGGGTTTGTGTATACAGGCTTTGTGTAGCACATTTCAAAACTAATAGCTCAATTCTGTTAAAGTATTTTATGTAGGAGTCAAATATGAGTGACTTGATTGTTATCGGCTTCAAAGATGAGTTTAAAGCAGATGAGGTTTTAATTGAACTTAGAAAAATGGAACGAGAGCATCTTATTGACTTAGAAGATGCTGCAATAGTTGTCAGAAAAAGAGAAGGTAAAGTCAAAGTTAAACAAACCCAAGAACTTGTGACATCTGGTGCATTAAGTGGGGGTTTTTGGGGACTTCTTCTTGGTATGTTATTTTTACATCCTTTCCTTGCATTTTTTGGCGCCGCTGCTGGTGCAATTTCGGGAGCGTTTACAGATATTGGTATTGATGATAACTTTATTCGAGAACTCGGCAATACTATCGAACCAGGAACATCTGCTTTATTTATCCTGGTGAAAAAATCAACGCCTGATAAGGTTTTGGATGAATTAAGCCAATTTGAGGGTAAAGTTTTGCAAACTTCTTTATCGAAAGAAGATGAGGCAAAATTACAGGCAGCTTTAACAAAATTTCAAGCTCAGGAAGAGGCTATTAGCACAATTTAATTTCTAGAAGTTACCACAAATATTTCCTCTCTTCTTATACTATTAGGGAAGAGAGTAATGATAAATTTAGATAAAAGTTATATTTTTGGGAAAATATGCATGGCAAATTCTAAATTTTATTGTTAAAATTTTCAAAAAGTTTAACATTTTGAATAACCTCATGTGTTTAATATGTTCAAAAAAATTTTGGTTGCAATAGATAGTTCTAAATTTAGCAAACGAGTTTTTGAAGAAGCACTTATCCAAGCAAAATATAACGTTGCTAATGTCATGATTTTACATGTTTTGTCTCCAAATGAGCCGGGTTGCCCGGATACCTCTGGTCTTTTAAACACTTACTACTATTCAGAGACAGATACCACGGCAACAGAACACTGCCAGCAAATGTGGGATAGATTTTCTAAAAAAGCTTTAGAAATGCTAAAAGCGAAGGCTGCTGAAGCAAAAGTTGCTGGAATAAACGTAGAATTTACTCAAAAACTCGGTAGTCCTGGTCAAACTATTTGTGAAGTCGCCCTTGATTGGGAAGCTGACTTAATTGTAATTGGGCGCCGGGGTCATTCAAGCTTAGATGAACTATTTCTCGGCAGTGTCAGTAATTACGTACTTCATAATGCTCCTTGTTCGGTACTAACTGTGCTATTAGCTTTAAAAAAAGTAACTTTTCAAACTACTCAAACATAAGGGTTTAATTGTGATTTATTTTATATTCTTTTTAGCAGTGGCTGTATGCCTTATGATGCTAATTTTTGTGTTTAAAATTTTGGCATCTAGGTAAAGGGATAAACTAAAAGCTATGTTTAAACTTAACAATCAGGGAATTTTTAGCTATGCAGCATCAACATTCCGGCCAGGGAAATCATCAAAATGATTCACAAAATTTACAAACTAATTCCCCATCTCATCGCGAACATAGGAAACATGATAAACACGCAGGACATAATCCAGAGATATTTAAGCGTCGCTTTTTTATCTGTTTGATATTGACAATACCTGTTCTTTACTTTGCTCCTTCTTTTCAAAACTGGTTTAACTATGAGGCTATACAATTTTTAGGCGCTGGGTGGGTGAGTCCAATCCTAGGCATAATTATTTATTTTTATGGTGGTTGGGTGTTCCTTAAAGGAGCTTGGTACGAACTTCAAAATAAGATTGGGATGATGACATTGATTGCTTTGGCAATCACTGTAGCTTTTGTTTACAGTTTGGCAGTTTCTTTAGGGTTAAAAGGTGAGCCTTTTTACTGGGAGCTAGTGACTCTGGTAGATGTGATGCTGCTAGGTCATTGGATTGAAATGGCATCTGTACAGGGAGCTAGTCGTGCTTTAGAACACCTGGCAAATTTAGTACCCGACGTTGCTCATCGCTTTGTACGGGAACGTATAGAAGATGTAGCAGTTGCTGATTTACAGGAAAATGACTTGATTCTTATCCGTCCAGGAGAGCAGGTTCCTATAGATGGAGAGGTGGAAGAAGGAATTTCTAGCGTTAACGAAGCGTTTCTGACGGGGGAATCTCGTCCAGTAACAAAGCAAGTTGGAGATGAGGTGGTAGCAGGGGCTGTTAATGCTGAAGGTGCTTTAACTGTAAAAGTAACCCGCACGGGTGAGCAAACGACACTTAGCCAGATTATGCGCTTAGTGGAAGAAGCCCAATCTTCTCGCAGCCGTTTTCAAGCGCTGGCTGACCAAATTGCTTATTGGCTGACTTTAGTTGCTATTGGTGTAGGAACACTGACATTTGCCATTTGGTTAGGAGTAGGCAAAGGGCTAGTATTTGCACTTGAACGAGCCGTAACAGTTTTGGTAATCGCTTGTCCCCACGCTCTGGGTTTAGCTATACCTCTGGTAATAGTCAATGCTACTGCATTGTCTGCAAAGCACGGCATTTTAGTGCGACGACGGGAAGCCTTTGAACGTGCGCGGAAAATCAAAGCTATTGCCTTTGACAAAACCGGAACTTTGACCGAAGGTCAATTTGGCGTACAGCGAATTTATACTGAAGGTATAGATGAGTTAGAAGCGCTCTCTATTGCTGCGGCTCTAGAATCTTTGTCAGAACATCCTTTGGCTCAAGCAGTGGTGCGAGAAGCGGATAACCGTCTGGTGTCTATACCAAAAGCAAGAGATTTCCAGGCATTAGCAGGTAAGGGAGTTGAAGGAGTTGTTAACGGTAAACCGTATCGCGTTGGGCGACCGGAATGGGTGCAAGAGTTGAATTTGTTATTTCCCAACAAACTGCAAGCTGATTTAGAAAAAATAGAGTCTCGTGGTGAAAGTGCGATCGCTCTTTTAAATAGTGAACAACTAGTTGCTTTGTTTGGGTTGGCAGATCAAGTACGAGAACAGGCACACGCCACAGTACAGCGGTTTCAGGAAATGCAGGTTGAAGTAATTATGATTACTGGAGACGCTGAAGCAGTTGCAAAAACTGTTGCTGATGATTTGGGTATTAACCGCTACTACGCGCGCGTTTTACCCCAAGATAAAGCTGCCATCATCCGTAAATTAAAAACTTTGCAGCCCACAGCATTTGTTGGCGACGGTGTAAACGATGCACCTGCATTATTTGAGTCAGATTTGGGACTTGCGATTGGCGCCGGCACGAATGTAGCAATTGAGTCTGCTGATTTAGTGCTAATTAAGAGCAATCCTTTAGATGCTGCCTACGCTCTAAAACTATCAAAAGTCACCTACGGCAAAATGCTCCAAAACCTTTTCTGGGCTACTGGCTACAACGTTATTGGTATTCCTTTAGCGGCAGGTGTTGCTTATCCTTTAGGCATCTTGCTCCCTCCAGCTTTAGCAGCAGTGTTTATGAGTGTTTCGACGGTAGTTGTATCAATTAATGCGATGCTACTGCGACGAGTACGGTTAGGTTAAGTTTAATGGTTGAAAAATTAGCATAATTACAAGCATGAATTCATATCTAAAACTACAACAGAACTCTCAAGCCTACAGACAGCTTGCAATTAATTTGAAGATTTTATTACTGGCAATTGCATCACCAATGATAATTGGAGTAATTTTTGCTGTTCATATTTTGTTTATCATTCTGATATCCCAAAAGATTATGGTATTAGTCAGCTATATGTTCCAGATTGACCTAACCACAAAGTCTCAACCCTTTCACATGATGAACTTTTTGTTAACTTTGATGTCTTTCTTCTTAGGAACGGCTGTATTTTTCACACTATTAATTACAGTTTACAACCTATTTATAGCAAAGCAAAAATAGTAGTAAATACCACTGATATAGTACAAAAATTTTTATCCAAAAATCAAATAAGAGTTCGATATGACAACAACCAATTTGACTAAATCCAAACCTCTTACCGCAGACGAACTACATAAAATAAACGCTTACTGGCGTGCAGCTAATTATCTTTCGGTTGGACAGATCTATTTACTTAGTAATCCCCTGCTTCGTGAACCTCTGAAACTTGAGCATATCAAGCCCAGGTTGCTAGGGCATTGGGGTACTACTCCAGGTCTTAACTTTATCTATGTTCATTTCAACCGCTTGATAAAATTACATAACCTTAACGTTATATATGTTGCAGGTCCAGGTCATGGTGGTCCAGGTTTAGTTGCTAATAACTACCTAGAGGGAACTTACAGTGAATATTACCCAAATATCTCTCAGGATGAGGAAGGAATGAAGCAGCTATTCAAACAATTCTCTTTTCCTGGTGGTATTCCCAGCCATGTCGCCCCAGAAACTCCTGGCTCAATCCACGAGGGAGGCGAACTTGGTTACTCACTTCTTCACGCCTACGGTGCTGCTTTCGACAACCCCGATTTGCTGGTTTGCTGTGTGGTTGGTGATGGTGAAGCAGAAACTGCTTCCCTCGCTACCAGTTGGCACTCCAACAAGTTTCTGAACCCAGTACATGACGGTGCTGTTCTCCCAATTTTACATTTAAATGGCTACAAAATTGCCGGACCAACGATACTGGCACGGTTGAGTAAAGAGGAACTGGAGTATTTATTTCTTGGCTACGGCTATAAACCTTATTTTGTCGAGGGTTCTGATCCCGAAATCATGCATCAGTTAATGGCGGGCGCTCTCGACACTATTATTGCCGAAATTAAAGCTATTCAGAAAGATGCTCGCACTAATGGTTTTTCTCGGCGCCCGCAGTGGCCCATGCTAATTCTGCAAACACCCAAGGGCTGGACAGGACCAAAAATTGTAGATAATGTGCAGGTTGAGAATACTTTTCGTTCTCATCAAGTTCCTTTATCAGAGATGGCAAGCAACCCTGAACATTTGAAATTGCTAGAAGAGTGGATGAAGAGCTACAAGCCCGAAGAACTCTTCGATGAAAATGGAACACTAATTACAGAAATTCAAGAACTTGCGCCTAATGGCGATCTGCGTATCGGTGCAAATCCCCACACTAATGGTGGCTTTTTACTTAAAGACTTAAAAATGCCTGATTTTAGGAATTACGCCGTTGAAGTGGTTAAACCCGGCACCGTTTACGCAGAATCAACCCGTGTAATGGGATACTTCTTGCGCGATATTGTCAAGCTTAACAAAAAGAGCAGAAATTTTCGAGTAATGGGTCCCGACGAAACCAACTCCAATCGGCTCAATGCTTTGTTTGAGGTAACAAATCGGGTTTCCACTGCCGAAATTCTCCCAATAGACGACCATATTTCTCCGGATGGTCGGGTGATGGAGGTTCTCAGCGAAAATATGTGCCAAGGCTGGCTAGAAGGATATCTTTTGACGGGTCGCCACGGTTTATTCTCTTGTTACGAGGCATTTATCCATATTATCGACTCGATGTTTAACCAGCACGCTAAGTGGTTGAAAACTACTCGTCACATTGCTTGGCGCCGACCAATAGCTTCTCTCAACTACCTGCTAACTTCCCACGTTTGGCGACAAGACCACAATGGCTTTTCCCACCAAGACCCAGGCTTTATCGACCATGTAGTCAACAAAAAGGCTGATATCATCCGAGTGTACTTGCCTCCAGACGCTAACACATTGCTCTCAGTAACCAACCACTGTCTGCACAGTCGCCACTATATCAACCTCATTATTGCTGGGAAACAACCCGAATTGCAGTGGCTGGACATAGACAGTGCCATCAAGCATTGTACTGCTGGACTTGGCATTTGGGATTGGGCAAGTAACGATCACGCAACTGAACCCGATGTTGTAATGGCTTGTGCTGGTGATGTACCAACTCTAGAAACCCTCGCTGCTGTTGATTTCTTGCGACAACATTTTCCCGATTTGAAAATTCGTGTGGTCAACGTAGTGGATTTGATGACGTTACAACCCAAGAGCGAACATCCTCATGGTTTGTCAGATAAAGACTTTGACTCAATTTTCACGCCTGACAAGCCAACTGTTTTTGCCTATCATGGCTACCCTTGGTTAATTCATCGTTTGACCTATCATCGTACTAACCACCATAACCTCCATGTTCGAGGATATAAGGAAGAAGGAACTACTACCACACCTTTTGATATGGTCGTCCTTAACGACCTCGACCGCTTCCATTTGGCACAGGATGTAATTGATCGGGTCTCACGACTTAAGTATATCGGTGCCCATGTGAAAGAAATTATTCGTAACAAACTCATTGACCACAAGCACTATATCACTAAGCATGGAGAGGATATGCCAGAGATTAGTAATTGGAAGTGGCCTTACTAGCATACTACTAGCCAATTGCTTCAGGAACTGCAAACTAGAGCGCAAGGATTAACTCATGAACAAGCAAAGCAACAACTAGCTCGTTATGGTTTTAATCTTTAATTTTTATTACCAATTTCTCGAAACCATATATATAGCAAATTGTAGTCATGGATATACCTTCAAAAACAAAGCAACTTAAACAGACCAAACGATGGATACCAGTATTAGTGATTGCTGCTGGAATTAGCACTATTATTGGAACAATCTATATCATTTCAAGGTATCGCTTTTTACCTTCAACTTCTACTCCTGTACCCTCACCAACTGTTTCCATCGCTAGGACTGTAACAGCTATAGGACGTTTAGAACCTAAAGGAGAAGCCGTTCATGCGGCAACAACCAGTTCTTTGGAAGGGACGCGAATTTTACAAATACTAGTAAAGCAGGGAGATAAAGTCAAGACAGGTCAAGTGTTGGCAGTTCTCGATATTCGAGACCGACGTTTAGCTGCTTTGAAAGAGGCATCTGAACAAGTTAAAGTAGCTCAAGCGCGTTTGGCGCAGGTAAAAGCTGGAGCTAAAGTAGGAGAAATTAACGCACAAGAAGCAACAGTATCTCGTTTAGAAGCTCAAATGCGCGGAGAAGTAGCTACTCAAGAAGCAACGGTAGCTCGTTTAAAAGCTCAATTACGTGGAGATGTTGCTACTCAACAAGAAACAATATCTCGCTTAGAATCTCAATTACGTAATGCTCAAACTGAGTATCAACGCTACGAACAACTATACAAAAGTGGTGCAATTTCAGCATCTAACTTAGATAGTAAACGTTTAGCTGTCGATACAGTTCGCGATCAGGCAAATGAAGCCAAAGCGGCTCTCAATAAAATCAGAGAAACTCTTCAAGAACAAATAAAAGAAGCTCAAGAAACTGTAAATAAAACTAAAGCAACTTTTCCCCAACAAATAAATGAAGCTAAAGCTAACCTTAACCGTATTGCTGAAGTCCGTCCCACAGACGTACAAGCGGCACAAGCAGAGGTAGATAAGGCAGCTGCTGCTGTAGCCAAAGCAAAAGCTGATTTAGAAGTTGCTTATGTGAAAGCATTAAAAGACGGTCGAATTTTAAAAATTCATGCTCGTCCAGGTGAAGCAGTGAGTAATCAGGGAGATGGCATTTTAAAACTTGGTCAAACTGACCAAATGTATGCTGTGGCAGAGGTTTATGAAACTGATATAAGTAAAGTTCGGCTAGGACAAACTGCCACAATTACTAGTGATGCATTTCCAGAAAAATTGCAGGGTAAAGTAGACCAGATTGGTTGGGAAGTAGCTAAAAAAGATGTTCTGAGTACTGACCCCGCTGCCGCGACAGATGTCAGAGTTGTAGAAGTAAAAATTGCACTTGACCGAACATCCAGTCAGCGAGTTGCAGCCTTAACAAATATGCAAGTTACTGTGGAGATTCAGCCATGAACCGCAAACTCTTTCTAGCTTGGTTACAACTTAGCAGGGAAAAGACCAGACTTTTTGTTGCTCTTGCAGGAATTGCTTTTGCAGTTATTCTTATGTTTATGCAGATGGGATTTCAAGCGGCACTATTTGAAAGCGCAACTCCCATACATCGAAGTTTAAATGCGGACATAGTGCTGATTAATCCTCGCTCTCTTTCGTTAAATAATATCAACACCTTTTCTAGGCGACGTTTGTACCAAGCTTTGAGTTTCAATGGTGTAGAATCTGTAAGTTCGGTATATGTTGGTCGGGGAATTTGGAAAGATTCTGCAAGCAAACGTGACCGAGCAATTTTAGTATTAGGTATTGACCCAGCCAAAATAACTCTGCATATCCCAGAGGTTAATCAATATTTAAATCAGCTAAAACTTGATGATGTCGGTATTCTTGACAGAGTTTCTCGACCGGAATTTAAAACATTTATAACTGAAGTTTCTCAAGGTAAAGTAATTACCCCCGAAATTAATGGTCGCAAAATTAAGGTAATCGGTTTATTTACGATTGGTTCATCTTTTGGCGCCGATGCACTACTAATAACCAGTGAAGTTAACTTTTTACGTGTTTTCAAAACCCGTGCAGCAGGAGAAATTAATATTGGCTTAGTTAAAGTTAAGCAGAATACGAATATTGAAAAAATTACCCAGGCAATGAAAGTTAGCTTATTAAAAGATGCCCAGATACTAACTCATGACGAATTTGTAGAATTTGAAAAAAACTACTGGCAGAAGAATACAGCCATCGGCTTTGTCTTTACGCTAGGAACGATTATGGGATTTGTTGTAGGGAGTGTCATTGTATACCAAGTTCTTTATTCAAACGTTTCTGACCACTTAGCTGAATATGCTACTTTAAAAGCAATGGGCTACAAAGACATCTATTTATTAAGAATGGTATTTCAAGAAGCTATTATTTTGGGAGTTTTGGGTTATATTCCTGGATTCGCAATTACACTTGGGCTATATGACTTAACAAAAAAAGCTACCAGTTTACCGATGAGCATGAATATTTCAAGAAGTTTAATAGTTTTAATTTTAACGATTTTAATGTGCTTTATTTCTGGTATAATTGCTGTTCGTAAATTACAAGCTGCTGACCCGGCAGACATTTTTTAATTAGTATTTATGAAATCTTAAACTTAATAAAATAATATTTTTTTGAAATTATGAGTAAAACAGCTATTGTTACAGTCAGCCATCTATACCACTATTTTGGTCAAGGCGAATTAAAAAAGCAAGTCTTATCGGATATTAATTTAGAGATTTATGCTGGAGAGATTGTCATTATGATGGGTCCATCTGGTTCAGGTAAAACAACCTTACTAACTTTGATTGGTGCTTTACGCTCTATTCAAGAGGGTAGTCTCAAAGTATTTGGTCATGAATTATATGAAGCTAGCAAAAATCAACTTGTTGAGATTAGACGTGATATTGGTTATATCTTTCAAGCGCATAATTTACTAAAGTTCTTGACAGCTTGGCAAAATATACAAACATCTCTTGAACTGCATCCAGACATTCCAGTTAATGAATATCGTTTTAGAGCAGAAGCCATGCTCAAAGCTGTAGGATTAGAACATCGGGTTAATTACTATCCAGAGAATTTATCTGGAGGACAAAAACAAAAAGTAGCTATTGCGCGTGCTTTAGTAAGCCATCCTAAATTAGTTTTAGCTGATGAACCAACTGCAGCTTTAGACAGTAAATCAGGGCGAGATGTAGTTGATTTGATGCAGCAACTAGCACGAGAACAAAAATGTCCTATTTTAGTTGTGACTCATGATAATCGCATTTTAGATATAGCTGACCGCATTGTCAATATGGAAGATGGTCGGTTAACTTCAAATCCAAGTGCTGTTTCTGGTATGACTTCTAGCGAGAGTAATAAACGGGATGGTTAAAAATTATGTTTTTAAACAATGCGATAGCTGTCTATGAAGATATTTTAAAAGCAGAGAAAGCGATGTCCAAATTACAAGAAAGCGGTTTTGCAACCAATCAGGTTTCTCTAATTACACAAAACCAAGAGATTGAAAAGGAAATTCATCGTCACAAAGATGCTGTTAATGATACAACATTGCTCGGCGCCACTGCTGGGGTTTGGTTTGGTTGGCTATTTGGGTTTCTTGCTGGTGCAGCTTTTATTTGGATGCCTGGTATGGAACCGATGTTGATTATCGGACATTTGGCTAGCACTGCCTTACTTGGTGGAGTAGAAGGAGTTGTCGCTGGCACAACAGTCGGAAGCTTACTAGGTACTTTGGTAGGTTGGGGAATTTCTGAGCAGCAAATTCTAAAGTACGAACAAAAACTAAATAGTGGTAAATATTTACTAGTAATTCATGGCAGTCCTGAAGAAATAACTCGTGCAGAAGATATCCTAAGACACACGCCTGCTGAAGAAGTTAATATCCACGCAGAAACATCTGCGTAGCTTTTGCCATAAGTAATTTGGGTTTGTAACTGCTCTCGGAGTGCGGTGCAGGTGCCGAGCAGGTGCTTCTCTGAGTAGTTACTTCTATTTTAAAAAATTGAGTTAAATTTCATCTTGATTTCATCCGACTATGAGAATCTTATTTATAGGGGAAACCCGCTGTAACAAATATTACCTTGTGTGAGGAATAAAAATCATGTCCCAAGCTAAATTATTGTGGAAATGTCTACTGTTTAGTCCTGTTGCTCTAGTAAGTAGCCTTGCTTTTTCAGTATCAACCATAGCTGCTGAGAATCCAGTAAAGTCTGAAGTAAATCAAATTGATGTTCTAGCTCAAGTAGACTCGACTTCCGGTAACTCTTCTTTAAACCAAATCCAACAATACAGTGGTGACACTGCCCAAGTCACATCTGTTTCCCAGTTTTCTGATGTGCAACCTACAGACTGGGCTTTCCAAGCGTTGCAGTCGCTTGTTGAGCGTTATGGTTGTATTGCTGGTTATCCAAATGGGACTTTTCGGGGAAACCGTGCTATGACCCGTTATGAATTTGCGGCTGGTTTAAATGCTTGTTTAGAGAGAGTCAACGAACTGATTGCCACAGCTACTGCTAATTTGCTTACTAAGGAAGACTTAGCAATCATGCGACGGTTGCAAGAAGAATTCTCTAATGAACTAGCAACTGTACGGGGTCGCGTAGATGTTCTTGAAGCTCGTACTGCTGAACTAGAAGCCGCTCAATTTTCCACTACAACAAAGCTGAATGGAGAAATAATCTTTAACATATCTAATGTTTTTGGTGGTGATAAAAGGGCGGTGCCTTCTGGCGCCAACCCAAATACCGCTAGAGAATTAGATTCCAACACTATTTTCACTGACCGAGTTCGTTTAATCTTGAATACGAGCTTTGATGCTAAAGACTTGTTGCAAATACGTTTGCAAGCCCGAAATGTAACTCCCTATGACACAAATGTTACAGGCACTAACATGACCCGCTTTGGTTTCGATGGAAATCAAGATAATAATATGGGTGTTGATAAAGTCAACTACTCTTTTGACCTCAGTGATTCAATACGAGTCAAAGTAGATGCAGCAGGTGGTAATATATACGACAATATCAACAACTTCAACCCAGACTTAGCTAGTGATAATAAGGGCGCTTTATCTCGTTATGGTCGTTTTAGCCCCATTTACCGCACAGGCTTTGGTGGTGCAGGCGCAACTATAAATATAAATCCGAAAGGTTCTCCTTTCTCTGCATCAGCATCTTATATAGCTCGTACAGCAAATAATCCTGGTTTAGGTGCAGGTCTGACAAATGGCGCCTACACTGCTCTTGGTCAACTAGTTTTCCAACCTAGTAAAGCATTAAATGTTGGTTTGACTTATGCTCGTAACTATCAAAATAGTTTGTCTGGTATCAACATGTTTGAAGGTACTGGGAGTATCTACGCGGGTAATCCTTTTAATGGTGTTGCCACTACTGCCAACCACTATGGCATACAAGCAAATTTCATACCTAGCTCAAGCTTGACCATTGGTGGCTGGTACGGTTATGCCGATGCTGAAGCATTGGTAAATGGTGCAGGAGTAAATAAAGGAGATAATGCATCAATCAATTATTGGGCTGCAACCCTTAGCATCAAAGACTTTGTGAAAGAAGGTAACTTGCTTGGCTTTATCTTTGGTCAACCACCTAAAGTCAGCAGTAACGATGCTTTCACTTCTGCCACAAGAACTATTAGACGCGAAGATAACGACACTTCTTACCATCTGGAAGCTTTGTACCGTATGCAAGTAAATAAGAATATTTCTGTTACTCCAGGTTTATTAGTAATCTTCAATCCCGAACATAACAACAACAATGACACTATATATGTAGGTACACTCCGTACTAACTTTTCGTTTTAGAGTGCAATTAGCTGTTATTTAGGGAGTATCTCACTCAGGTGCAAATCTAGAGACGCGATATGTCGCGTCTCTATAATCTTGATTTGAGTAGCGCGCAGTTCGTGAACACGAATAAATTAGAAATACTACATAGTTTTGAACTGTATACATAGATACCAATAGTTTGTTAATAGTACTTGAGCCGTTTTAGATGCATAACATTTAATGAACTTTTTGTAGTTTTAAACGCAAGCAGAAATTTCTTATATTGCTTCATATTTCATATTGATTTCATCTTAGCCTGTCAGAATTAAAATAGCTCAATCAGGTTCATTGCACTTAGTTAAATTTTATTACTACTTTAACTAAGTCTCACTTACACCTACTTGTCAATTGAACCTGCTGAGTGTTTCTTAATTTGTTTACAGTAATATTGCGATTTTTTTAATAACCAATTATACATTATAGCTACAAAAATCTTTTAAGTCGTCTCTTGACGCTAGCTTTCTTAAAGTCTATTTTCAAAGTTTTGTTGACTGTTCATAATTTGATGAATTTTATTGTCCACCTATTGCATTTTATCCAGAATATCAAATTCGCTTGATTTAACACAGTTCCGGCATAACTCAATCCTTACAAGACAAAGATTTTGGCTTATTTTAACTACGTGCATTTACCCATGTTTGATATCATTTTTAACAACAAGCATATCCTTTTATAGTTCACTGTATAGTTAAGTAAATATGTATAAAGATTTATTTCCAGATTTGATTGCAATACCTACAAACTGAGCTGTCATCTTAATTACAATTAGGCGCCAGTCCAAGAAAAAAATTTAGAAACTAGAAAGGGGTTGACTCTCTAGCCCACTAGAGGGTTAAAAATAAATAAGTAAGAACAATTTTAGGTGGACATTATGACAAAACGTCAAATAGAAATTTTTACGGCTGACTGCCCCCTCTGTGATGAAACAGTGCAAATGGTGCAAGAATTGGCTTGCTCTCATTGTGAAGTATCGATTTATAAGCTGCGGCAAGAACAGGAAAAAGCCAAACAGTATGGAGTAAATGCAGTGCCAGCGATCATCGTTAATGGAAAACTAGTTCTAACTGGCAAACCTAATCGAGAGCAACTTCTAGCTGCTGGGGTGGGTCAAAGTATCTGACGTTTACACATACCATGAAAAGTTAGAGGTGTGGAGTCTATGATGTGATAGCCTAAGTGAAAATCGTGCATTCGTAGAGACGCTTTCACGTAAACGTAAGCGCGTCTCTACCTGCTTGCAATTTTTTACAATTCCTGAACGAACTGCTACACAGCATTAAGCTTTGTATACTTTGCTCTTATCAAAATTGTAAATATCTGCGACAATAGTATACAGAAAATTTTGGTATTAATTATAAATATATAGATGTGTAAATGTTGAGTCACAATCAAAAAAATGTATGTTAATTGGTCAAGTCACAGTTTTAAGCGGAGTTCCGATTGGAACTATTCGCTATTATGAGAGTTTAGGTCTCCTCAAATCTTACGGACGTACAGAGGGAGGATATCGGCAGTTTTCAGAAGATGTCCTTACCCGTTTAGCTTTTATTAAACGGGCACAAAATCTTGGTCTTAGTCTAGAGGAAATTAGAGATATTCTTAATGTTTATGACAATGGAAAGCCTCCATGTAGTGATATTAAAGAAAAGTTAGAAAACAAGCTGTTAGAAATTGATAATAAAATTGACGAACTGTTAACTCTACGCAATGAACTAGGAGAATTACTTTCTGGTTGGAAAAATTTACCAGACAAGCCAGAGGACAAAATTTGCCCAATCATTCAGAAAAATTAACCTACTCGTCGATAGTTCTATTTTCCAATTTTGAACTACTTTTGCAATAAAACATTGTAATTGGAAAAAATAATAATGAAAAACAAGCCAATCAAGTCTTGGATAATTTGGGTTTTAGCTACACCGGAAGTGAACTTATTCCTTTTTGCTTTTCTCATAAATTTTGTTTATGAAGTTTGGCAGGCGCCTTATTACGAATTCTATGGTAAGCCGACTTTATTAGACAAAATTAAAGACTTAACTCACTGTTCATTCGGTGATGGCGTTATTACTCTTATTAGTGCTTGGATTGTAAGTATGCTAGCTCGTTCTCGTCGTTGGATGATTAATCCAACCTTGAAATTTACTTTACTTTTTACTAGTGTAGGTTTAATCATCACCTTAGTAATTGAAACATACCGAGTAAATGTCACTAAAACCTATGGAGTTCCGGTATTCGCTGTACCTGTTCTTGGTATGAGTTGGCTAGCTGTATTTCAGTGGATTATTTTGCCACCGTTGGTACTTTATTTAAGTCACCGTCAGATGTTGGGCTATCGAAAGGAACGATAAATAATGGTACTAAATTACTAAAAAATATGTAGAAATATTTAGCTTATTTTTCTCCAGTTTTGACCCCTATCCAGCGATTGAAATACAGCATTTTTGTCATTAACTGCATAAAGTACCTGTGGACTGTTAGCAGAAGAAGCTAGTTTCACAATCACTCCACTAGTTTCAGTCCAAAGCTTATTCCAAGTTTTTCCACCGTCATTACTGCGATAAATACCTGGCGCCGACTTGAGAAAACGGTATCCATACATAACAGTAGTATCACCGTCTTTAAGCAAAGCTAAACTAACTATGGGGGCTTCTTGAGTGTTTGGTATTAACGTCCAATCATTACCTCCATTGCTACTTTCATACATACCCGCGCGAGTAGTAGCAAAAACATGGTCAGGGTTCCGTGGGTCCACTGCAAGCTCAAAAGGAGTACCACCTAACCCCTGACTGCCAAGTTGATTCCAAGTTTTGCCACCATCTTTAGAAATGTGCAGTAGTGCTTGGGTTCCAGAAACAGGAAATCCATAAAAAACTTGCGGGTTACTAGGAGATATCGCTAAAGCATGAAAATCTACCCCTGGCATCGAAATTTGTTGCCAATCCTGCCCTTGATTCTCACTTTTGATAAATCCTAAATTACCTCCAGTAGGAGGGTGTCCGCTAGCATAAAAGCGATTGCTGTTTGTAGGGTCGGCAGTGAAACCCATGTAGTCGGCTCGTTCTTTCCCCATCCAATACCAATCACCAATTTCGGAACGTTGCAACAGTCCATTGTGAGTAGCAATATAAATTACTTTAGGATTATCTCGATTTACTGCCAAACCATGAACGTGATTGTTTGTTTGCCAATTGACAGCAGGCTCCAAAGATACTTTTGTAACTGTGGGCTGAGACTGAGACTGGGGTTGTGGTGCTTTTTGATTTGTTAAAGCGCTTAACCTATCGCTAGAAGGTTCCTGGTTAGAACGACTTAACAAAAAACCAAAACCTCCACCAATAGAAAGAGATACAATAATGGGGATGGCACAACAAGCTACCATTGCGATTCCCATCCACTTCATAGTGTGGTCTTTAGAGTTAGGATTATTCATGATAGGTAATTCTTAATTTAATTACAGCAATATTGCGATTTTGTTACCAATTATACATTATAGCGACAAGGATATTTTAAGTCATCCTTGCCGCTAGTCTTCTAGAAATCTATCTGGAAGGGCTTTGTTGATTGTTCATCATTTGATGCATTTTGCTGTCCATCTGCTGCGTATTACCCATCATTTTTTTACAACAAGGGCATCCTTTGTCTTCTGATTGTTGTTTAGTTGGGGAAGGTGGTGTTTGGCTAATCTGCTGTTCAGTTTTAGAGCTTGTAGTTGTATTCGCATTGGTAGCACGACTCTCTGCTCGACTGGGACTAGCAACTAATGTCAGAAGCGCAAAACTTGCTAAGGCGCCGACGAATATGCTTTTCATGTGTGTAGTCATATGTTTTTTACTCTCTATCTTGTTTTCCGTCAGCTCTTCTTGACTGACTGAATCCATGCTAAACTCTCAAGTCAGGTAGAGAGTCAAGAGATAAATATATAAATTTTACTTAACCTTATTTCGAGAAAATATTTAAAAAACTTAGGGTCAAGAGCTACGTTCTAATATCGGACGCGCTCCACGACAGATAGTCGGATACGTTTTTCGACACCAACCTATAAAATAAAAATATTTTTCTAATTTATAGGCTTGTTACCAATTGCACAATAAATTGGATGCTTGGGATTCAATCCATCAAGGATTCTTACATTTATAAATTCAGAAGATAAAAGCAAATCTCTAACCACGTTAGGTTTCCACCGAAGGTAAACTTCATCGTTTTTATTACGGGCAGTAATTGCTACAGTTCCTTCTGGCTTTAATACGCGATATATCTCAGCCAAACCTTGAGTTGGCGGTTCCCAAAAATATATACAATTAATTGAATAAACAATGTCAAAGTAATACTACAATTAAATACTGTTTGCAGATCAATTTGAATTAATCTTTTTGAATAATTGGGCAAATTTTTGGTTCTAAGTTGTCTATCACCACTTCCCATCCTGAAAGAAGACCTTGTAACTCCTGCTTAAAAATCAGGAGTTCTTGAATTTGCTTCTCAATTACTGCGACTTTATCTTGCAATTTTTCTTTTATATGGTTACAAGGCAAATCACCTTGGTCATAAACTTCTAAAAGCTCTTTAATTTCTAACAAACTTAATCCAAGACTTTGCGCGCGCTTAATAAAGTGTAAGCGTTCATAAACATCAGAGTCGAATAATCTAAACCCACCCTCAGTTCTACCCGACGCTTTGAGTAACCCTAGCTCTTCGTAATAACGGATAGTTTTGATTGGTACACCCGTATTTTTAGCAACGGCGCCTATTTGTTTTGTTTTTTCTTGGAGTAACATGAAACATACCTCTAGAATCATTCCCTAATCTTTATTTTAAACTCTCCAGTTAACTGGAGAGTCAAGACGAGTAGGGGAAACCCTTATTCATTGCACTACCTAACTTCCACAACACCGCGAAACATATTCATGCCGCAAGCAAAAGTGTACTGGCCTGGTTTCTGAGGTGTAAACTCAATTGGGGTAACTTGATTCAAATCTAAATCTTGAGCAATGTGAAAATCGGGAAATACAACTTGTTCCAAGCAGCTACTTTTGTCACGACGTAAGAAGTTTAAGCGTACTGGTTTACCTGCATCAACTACTACTCGACTTGGCTCGTAACCTCCATCTACTGTAATTGTAACTTCTTGAATGCCATCATGAGCTTCTGCATTCCGTGACTTTGGCTTACTCAACAAAAACCACCATATTTCTAAACCAATTAATCCTAAACCAGAAGCTGTAACTGCTGCTTTCACCCATAGTGGTTGTTCAATACGTTGAAATTCACTCGTCTGTGATGTCGCAGAATTATGGGTTTCGTGAGGCATTTGTTGTGCTACCGCTCTGTTAGTAGCGACACCAAACAATAATCCCAAAGAAGCTATACTGCCAATAATTGTCTTTCTATTTAACATATTTGCCCCCTTTTTATGCAATTACTTTGGGTCGGAAGTTACGTAGACGCAATGCGTTTGTTAATACTGATACTGAACTGAACGCCATCGCGGCGCCTGCAATAATTGGATTAAGCAACCAGCCGAAAATAGGGAAGAGAATACCAGCAGCAATCGGAATTCCTGCTACGTTGTAAATGAAGGCAAAGAATAAATTCTGACGAATGTTGCGAATTGTTGCATTGCTAAGTTGAATTGCTGTCACTACACCTTGTAAATCACCAGAGATAAGCGTAATGTCACTAGCAGCAATTGCTACATCTGTTCCTGTACCAATAGCTATACCCACATCAGCTTGAGCTAGTGCAGGTGCATCATTGATACCATCACCCACCATTGCAACAATTTTTCCTTCGCGTTGTAATTTCCTTACAGTGTCAGCTTTTTGGTCAGGGCGAACTTCTGCCAAAACACGCTTTATACCAACTTCACGGGCAATAGTTTCTGCGGTACGGCGATTGTCTCCTGTAAGCATTACTACTTCTAAACCCAATTTTTGCAATGCTTTTATAGCTTGGGTAGATGTAGGTTTAACTGCATCAGAAATCCCCATTAACCCTTGAATCTTACCATCTATCGCGATATAAATGGCGGTTTTACCGAGATACTCTAAGCGTTCTTTTTCTTTTTCCAAAACTTGAGTTTTTACATTTAACTCTGACATCCAGCGTTGCGTACCAATCTGTATTAGGTGGTTATCAACTATACCTTGTACACCACTACCTGCAATTGCTTCAAAATTTTCCACCGAAACCAACCCTACTTCTTGAGTTTGAGCATATCTCACAACCGCTTCTGCTAGTGGGTGTTCTGAGTTACGTTCAAGTGATGCTGCTAATTGCAGTAATTTAATTTCATTACCGTTTGCGGTTCCATCAGTGGTAACAAAATCTGTAACTGTGGGTTTGCCTTGGGTAATAGTTCCTGTTTTATCTAGAACAATTGTTTTGATTTTGTGTGCTAACTCCAAACTATCGGCGCCTTTAATCAAGATACCATTTTCGGCGCCTTTACCAGTTCCTACCATTACTGATGTTGGAGTTGCTAAACCCAGCGCACAAGGACAAGCGATAATCAAAACTCCCACTGTGGTAATCAAAGCCAGAGTCAGATTACCCATGATATTAAACCAAATCATGAAAGTAAGCAGTGCGATTGCAATTACGGCAGGTACAAACCATCCTGTTACAGAGTCTGCTAATCTTTGGATAGGCGCCCTACTACCTTGAGCTTGTTGGACAAGCTGAACAATCTGCGCCAACACTGTATCTTTACCTACTCGCGTTGCTTGAAATTTAAAGCTACCTGTTTTGTTAATAGTGGCGCCAATTACTTCATCACCTTGTTGTTTTTTAACAGGTACACTTTCTCCTGTCACCATAGATTCATCGATAGTCGATGTGCCATCAACTACTTCACCATCAACAGGAATTTTCTCACCAGGACGAACTAATATTACATCTCCAATTTGTACTTCTTCGATTGGAATATCTATTTCTTGCCCGTTGCGAATTAAACGCGCGGTTTTTGCTTGTAAACCAATGAGTTTACGAATCGCTTCTCCAGTTTGTTTTTTCGCGCGACTTTCTAGAAGCTTTCCAACTAAAATCAAAGCAATAATAACTGCCGCTGCTTCATAATATACATCGGGTCTTAAACCCTGAGAGATAAAAAAGTTCGGGAAAAAGGTAGGAAATAGCGAATAAATAAATGCCGCACTAGTGCCTAATACAACAAGAGTATCCATAGTTGCCGCATGGCGTTTAAAAGCTTTCCACGCATTACTATAGAAAGATAAGCCGCACCAAAATTGAATGGGAATTGTTAGCACTAGTTGTAGCCAAGGGTCATGTAACCACATCGGAATGAAAGGTACATGTAATCCTGTCATCATTGGTATAGAACCAATAACAATTATCCCACTCAGAATACTTGCAACAATTACTTTGCGGGTTAGTTCATTAGTTTCTTTTGATTGTCTACGTTTTTCGGCTTCATCTTGTTGTGCAGTCGGGTTTTGTTGTTGCAGTGGGTATGCAGAATAACCAGCTTCATCTACAGCTTGTTGGATAACTGTGACATCAGTTTTGCTTGGGTCATATTCTACTGTTGCTAGTTCGGCGCCAAAATTAACAATACACTCGTTGACACCGTTTACTTCCCTAATTGCTTCTTCTATGCTTCGCGCGCAAGAAGCACAACTCATACCGCGTAGCTTTAAAGTCGTGTTCTCCATATTTTCCTCCACTCAAAATATTGTGGGGTGGGCTTCAGATCGCCCGCCCTCATATAGTACAGCTATCACGCAACCGAGTAACCAGCAGTTGTAATCGCTTGTTTAATTGCCACTTCGGATGCTTGAGTTTCAACGTTAACTAACTTTGTTTTCGGGTCAGTTTGAACCGCAGCAGTTGGGTCAATAGCTTTTATTGCCTCTGTAATCGTGGCGCCACAAGCAGAACAAGCCATATTTGGAACTTTAAGTTGAAGTGTCATGTTAATTACCCTTTAATAACTAATTCTATTTTGAATTCTCCTGTCTACTGGAGAGTCAAGGGGTTTGAGAAAATTTTTTGCCGAAATTATCCAAAAACTGACGTAACGTAAGCCAGTCAATGATTTCAGCTTCAAGAGCAGGTTGCAGTTATTTGTGTCAAAAGCCAAAACAAACTATAAATTTCATCCTAATTTCATTTTTGCCTGAGAAACTGAGTATAGCCTTCCCTGTTTAAAGCCCAAAGTTCAACTTAATTTTTGCCATCATGACTTACCAGTACATAAACACTAATATAATTATTTGCTGCTTCCGTGCTATTTGGTTGTCATGAAGGGCGCCTTTCTAACTTTTGGAATATGCTTGTTGTGGTTTGTTTTTGAGAATCTAATTTGCTAACTGGAGAAAAAATGAAGCGTATTTTGACTGCACTTGCTATCACTTCAACTCTTGTTGTTACTGCTGGTTGTGCAAGCGAAGTAAACAGTAGGCAGACACCTAGTAGTAGTACTACGACTGTTGCTGATGCTAATCCTCATTCTGGTCATAACATGGGTGATTCCAAAACTCCTGGGGCAGAAGAAAATCCTCATGGTGGTCATGGTGGTCATTCGGAGAATTCTAAATTGGAGCCTGCAAATGCTGTAGCTACATTGACTGTCCCGGCTAAAGTCAATAATAAGGCGCCTATCGCTCTAGCAATTGATGTAAAAGACAAGGAAGGTAAGCCAATTGCCAATTTCGATAAATTCCAAGAACAATTAATGCATTTGATAGTCGTTAGTGACGACCTTCAATCTTTTAATCATATCCATCCTACATATAAAGGAAACGGACGCTTTGAAGTTCAAGCCGATTTTCCACAGCCTGGAGGTTATACACTATTCAGTGATTACAAAGTAGCTGGTAAAGCCGAACAAGTGTCAACTTTAAAAGTTCAAGTTCCGGGTACAAGTTCTAATACATCAAAAATTGATTTAGCAACTACTAAAACTTTCGGTAATACAAAAGCTAATCTAAAATTATCTCAACCAACAATAAAAGCTGGACAAGAAGTACATTTGATTTTTAACTTATTAGATGCAGCCAGTAACCAACCACCTAAAGATTTACAAAATTACCTAGGTGAAAGAGGACATTTAGTTATCCTCAAACAATCATCACCGCTAACCGAAGCAGACTATATCCATGCTCATGCCATGAAAGATACTCCCCCAGGTGAGATTCATTTTATCACTAGTTTTCCCCAACCAGGTAAATATAAGATGTGGGGACAGTTTAATCGTAATGGCAAGATTATCACTGCTGACTTCTGGGTTGATGTGCAATAGTTGTGCTAGCATTTCATCTTAATTTCATTTTGATTTACTAAAATAAATTATAGAAACGAATTCCTCATGTTTCGCCAAAACCACAGCTTTATAGGTGTAAACATATTTTTCATGTGTTTCCTAATATGAAGCTGTTTTTATTAAAAACAAAATGAACTATAAAAATTTCATCATGATTTCATTTTGATATAATAAACTAAAAGTTGAAAACATCTGACTAGATTCTCAGAGATACTGTTTTTAGGCTTTTAGCTCTACTAATATGTTAGGGCTAGAAGCCTTTATTTATATTGATTTATCCGCTTGAAATTAAATGATAACTTCCAACACAGCCTACAAGAGAGTAAAACTGGCATCCTTAGCCTTTTGAAAAAATTTTTGTGCCCCTCTTGACTCTCCAGTTAGGTGGAGCATTTAAAGTAGTTTGAAACGAAATTGAGTTATTGAATCATACACCTAACTCTACCTTTATCACGCTACTTAGCAAGGAGGAAGTTGCTGTCACATTCAATCTTGTTGGCGCCAATAATCAACCTGTCACAAATTTGCAGCCTTATATGGGTGAATTAGGACATTTGGTAATAGTACGTCAAGGAACCTCACTTACCTCTGCTGATTATATCCATGCTCACGCAGTCAAAAATCAAACTCCCGGACAGGTTAAATTTATGACCAGCTTTCCAGAACCTGGACTATACAAGCTTTGGGGACAGTTTAATCGCAATGGCGAAATTATCACGGCTGATTTTTGGTAAAGGCAACTTAATAAAAAGTCTTGACTTCAAATTTGTGTAAATTTTACATCGCTCTAAATGTTTAGTTATGGAATCTTTTGAATCTCAACGTTCACATGGTAAACGTTTGTTGGCGCCATTAACACCTGGTTTCTGGGCAATGTTAGCCTTACTTCTACTTGGTGGGGGTGTTGGGTTTTGGTGGTTTATGGCTCCGGGCAAAGAATCACCCCCAACAGTACCTGGGCAACCCTCGGCAACAAAGGTGCAAGTTACAACATTGCAATCTAGCACTATAGAGGAAAGTTCAGAATTTGTTGCAAATCTGGAGTCTCGTCGCTCTGTAACTTTGCGACCAAGAATTCAGGGTCAGGTTTCTCAAATATTTGTTCGGGCAGGAGAGAGAGTTAAAAAAGATACTCCCATTCTGAAAGTTGATGCCAAGCAGCAACAAGCTTCTGTTGACAGTCGAATTGCAGCTTATCAATCAAGTCAAGCTGATTTAGAAACTGCTCAAGCAGAACTAAAAAGCGCCCAAGCAGATGCAAAAAATGCAACAGCAGCACTTAGAGCCTTAAAAGCTCGTCGAGCTTCTGAACAGTCTGATTTAAGACTTAATCAAAGCGAGTACGAGCGGTTCAACCAACTGTATAAAGAAGGCGCCAGCAGTTTACAAATTTTAGAACAAAGACGAAACAGCTTAGAGACGGCAAAAGCCAAGCTTGCTCAAACGGATGCTGACATTGCAGCGCAAGAAGCGATGATTACTAGGGCACAGGCAGTAGTTTCTAGGGCAAAGGCTACAATTGTTAAGAACCAGAGGTTAGTTAATCAAGCTAGGGCAAATATTAAGGAGCAGGCAGCGGAACTTCAGTTTTATACAATTACCGCACCGTTTGCAGGAATCGTAGGTGATATTCCTGTCAAGGTAGGTGATTTTGTTGATACGTCTACTCAGCTAATAAACGTTTCTGAAAACGGTTTATTGGAGGTTAATATTTCGGTTCCAGTGGAACAGGTGGCTCAGTTGCGGTTAGGAAGCGATATTGAGCTAGTAGATGGTCAAGGGCGTAATATTAGCACTAGTCGTATATTTTTCATTGCACCCAATACAGCAAATCAAACGCAATCTGTACTTGTTAAAGCTCTGTTGGATAATTCTCAATTCAAAGTGCGAACCGACCAGTTTGTTCGGGCGCGGGTGATTTTGGCTCGGCGCCCTGGAGTTCTGATTCCCACAAGCGCCGTAACTCGTTTAGCCAAAGAAGCGTTTGTGTTTGTAGTTGAGGAACGCTCATCGCAGTCTGCCCAATCTCAATTTATAGCTCGGCAAAAACCTGTTGAATTAGGCGGTATTGAAAATAACCAATACCAGGTCATTAAAGGATTGCGACCTGGAGAACGAATTATTACCTCTGGTTTGCTCAGTTTAAGGGATGGCGCGCCAATTATTCCTGAACCAGAAAAAAGCAATTAATTACTGATGTTTCTTTGTGCTGTTTAACTATGTTCGCAGATTTTTTTATTAAGCGACCTGTTTTCGCAATCGTCTGCTCCTTGATAGTTTTAGTGTCAGGACTAATTAGTATACCAACGTTACCCATAGAGCAGTATCCAGACATTAGCCCAGTTCAAATTAGCGTCACTGCTAACTATGTTGGCGCCAGTGCCCAAATTGTTGAGGAAACCGTGACATCGGTTTTAGAGCGACAAATTAATGGGGTCGAAGGTATGAGATACATGAGTTCGACCAGTAGCAATGATGGTACTAGTACAATTACTGTTACTTTTGAGCAGGGTTATGATATTAATGTTGCAGCTTCTGATGTACAAAATCGTGTTTTGTTGGCACAACCTAAACTGCCAGAAGTGGTACAACAAACAGGAGTTGCGGTTACAAAACAATCAAGCGGAATTGTTTTAGCGATGGCGCTATACAGTTCTGACGACCGCTACGATGATACTTTTATTAGTAACTATACTGATTTATATGTGTTAGACTCTCTTAGACGTATAAATGGTGTAGGGAATGTTCTATCCTTTGGAGAACGTCGTTATGCTATGCGAATTTGGATTGACCCAAATCGTCTTGCTAGTCGTAATTTAACGGCTCAAGATGTAGTGAATGCGCTGAATCAACAAAACTTACAATTAGGCATTGGTGCAATTGGACAACCACCCGCTCCCGAAGGGCAAAAGTTTCAAATCGATTTGCAAGCTGTTGGAAGATTACGAGAACCCAAGGAATTCGAGAATATTATTCTTAAAGCTGGGGATGATGGAACGCTTATTAAACTTAAAGATGTAGGGCGCGCAGAACTAGGTGCAGAAAATTACAGTACATTTGCTCGGTATGATGGTCATATCTCTGTAGGCTATCAAATTATTCAAATTCCTGGTAGTAACGCTTTGGAAATAGCAAAAGCGGTTAAGGCAGAAATGGTAAGGCTAGCAAAGAATTTTCCCCCAGGATTAACATATGAAATCCCTTATGATTCTTCGCTATTTGTTGAAGCATCTTTCTGGGAAGTTGTCAAAACGTTAATTGAGTCTATTGTACTAGTTGTGGGAATCATTTTCCTTTTCTTACAAGATTGGCGCACTACTATTGTTCCTGCAATTGTAATTCCGGTTTCGTTAATTGGTACTTTTGCATTTGTCAAAGTATTTGATTTTTCGCTTAATAGTTTGACTTTATTTGGTTTAACCTTGGCAACTGGGATGGTTGTCGATGATGCCATTATTATTGTTGAAGACGTGGTTCGTTTGCTTGAGGAAAAAAGTATCAGTCCGCGTCAAGCGGCTTCTGAAGCAATGCACGAACTATTTGGAGCAGTAATTGCGACCTCACTAGTTCTTATGGCTGTTTTTGTTCCAGTTGCTTTTTTTCCAGGAACAACAGGACAACTCTATAAACAATTTGCATTAACAATTGCATTTTCTACTACGATTTCCACATTTAACGCCATTACATTTACTCCTGCGGTATCCGCGATGTTGCTACGTCGGGGACAACAACCGCGCAGTTTGCTTGGCTGGTTTTTTGCAAGGGTAAATGACTTTTTAGACTGGATGCGCCGAGGCTATCAAAGCATTCTCGGCGCCGTTACCCGCTTTAAAATGGCTGTGTTACTGTTATTTACTGTGTTGTTGGTATTGACAGGCTGGTTGTATATGCGTGTTCCTCAAGCATTTTTACCAGAGGAAGACCAAGGCTATTTTGTTAACCTGATTCAAGGACCTGATGGCGTTTCGTTAGAATACACTCGCTCAGTCGTGATGAAAGCCGAAAAGGAATTGCTCAATGTTCCTGAAATTGAGGGGGTGTTTGCAATGGGTGGCGTTAGTTTTAGCGGAAACACTCCTAATCGTGGGTTAATTATGACTCCTCTTAAATCTTGGTCAGAACGACAAAAACCTGAGCAATCTGTATCAGCAATTCTCAACCGGGTACGGGCGCCGTTGATGGGAATCCCTGAAGCGCCTGTTCTAGCCGTCAATCCTCCAACTATTCAGAGCCTCGGCAGTGTAGGCGGCTTTGTGTTTCAATTACAAGACCGAGGTGATCAAAGCAATCGAGATATTAACGCACTAGATAAAGCCAAAAACGACCTAATTAGCCGCGCGAATCAAACCCCAGGATTACAAGGAGTCTTTAGTACCTATACTGCCAATGCACCCCAGTTAATGGTTGAAGTTCAGAGAAGTAAAGCAGAGGCTCTACAAGTTCCGATTAATGAAATTTTCAGCACGCTACAAACGTTCATTGGCTCGCGCTATGTAAATGACTTCAACGAATTTGGGCGTACTTATCGTGTTTACGTTCAAGCAGACTCACAATTTCGCTCGAATCCAGAAGATGTTGGTCGTTTGTATGTGCGCTCAAGGCAAGGAAACATGATACCTCTCAGTAGCGTTGTAACGATAAAATCGACAACTGGGGCACAAACAATTAACCACTACAACCTTTATCGCTCGATTGAAATTAACGGAGCAGCAGCTCCTGGTTTTAGTTCTGGACAAGCAATACAGAAAATGGAAAAATTAGCAGCAGAGATTTTACCTGCGAATTTTGGTTTTGAATGGTCGGGTATCTCCTTAGAAGAAGTGGAATCTGGCGGTATTGCTCCAATTATTTTTGGTTTAGGAGTATTTTTTGTTTTCCTAGTGTTAGCAGCGCAATATAATAATTTTGTCGATCCTTTCATTATTATGCTCGCGGTTCCCTTAGCGGTCTTGGGAGCTTTGTCTGCTCAATATCTACGAGGTTTGTACAATGATGTTTACTGCCAAGTTGGCTTGGTCATGCTAATCGGGTTAGCTAGCAAGAATTCGATTTTGATTGTAGAATTTGCCAACCAGCTACGAGAACAGGGACTTTCAATTACGGCAGCAGTGGTACAAGCTGCACAAGCACGATTACGCCCTATTCTCATGACAACCGTTTCGACTTTAATCGGTAGCTATCCACTGCTTGTTGCAACAGGAGCGGGGTCTGCTAGCCGACTATCATTAGGTACAGCGGTTTTTGGTGGGATGTTTGTTTCTACATTCTTGAGCTTGTTTGTAGTGCCAGTGCTTTACATCGTTATTATCAAGATTCGCCAACAGTTTATGAAATCGCGCGATTTGCTTAAACATCAGTAAGTGTAAAATATATTATATACAAAACGCATGTATTGTATTACTGAGTGCAAAAATACTGCCTAAAACTTCTATCACTACGTTGATTGATAGAAATTTTCAATTTGCTGAAATTGGAGTTTTCATAAGGCAAGTGCGTTATAGCATCAGCCCTTGTTCTGTTGGAACTTGAATAAAAAAATTTTCGTGCGGAGTGCAAAAATTTCATCTTGATTTCATCGTGAGATGCAAAGCTAGTTAGAGGAAGCTTCATTCATCGTTGATGAATTGCTGATCTAATTAGAGTTATTTTTGATTATAGCAGTCAAGATGATGCGAAAGTTAATTAATGTTGGTGTATTGGCTATAAGTACTATAACCATTATCTATACTGGTTATGCCAGCGCTAAAGTAAATGATACTAAACCCACTAATACTGAGAATGACACGCAGTTATTCCCAGCTCAATGGCAGCTTGTCAAACAAACTTTTCAAATACGTGTTCCTAAACGTGGTAAACCTCTGAAGCAGCTAATAATTGAAACTCCCCCTACTGTAGCTGTAAGTAGTGATATTAATGTGTTTGATGATAAAGGTAAAAAAGTTAACATCGATATTTCTGCTGATGATAGAAAAATTATTATAAGTTTTCCAGAAACGGTTACTTCTAGCACTAGTAAGATTTTAGTCTCACTCAACAGAGTGCAACAGCGAACTAATGAATTGGGTACTGTCTACCGTTTATCGGCGAAAGTGATTGGAAGCGATGTAGAGATTCCCATAGGTCAAGCTCAGTTTCGTAATCTCTAGAACAGTAGGACAAATTTCACCTTGATTTCATACTGGTCTGTCAAACTAATAAATAGAGGTAGAATACCTTTTGGAACAACGCCTCTACAAAAGAAAATAAGTTAACGGTAAGTCAGTGATAAACTTTACCTGCTTCTATGAAAGTTTTAGTGTAAAGGTAGTTAATTCTGACTTGACTAGATTTTGATGTATTTATTGATAACAGGTTCATCATTAAAAATGAATCTGTAACTTTGCTATGTTTATTGGTTAAATAAGGAGCTACTATGAAAAAAGTACTAATTTATACTGCTGTCGGCGCCATTGCTGCTACGTTTTTTATTCCTGTAAGTTACGTAAGTGCGAAAGATAATAATGGAACACTTCCCCATATTGATGGCAATTCACAGTTCCCTCAAACTCACTGGTCAAATGTTAGACATACTTTTCGCGTACATATTCCTAAAAATAGTCCAAGTGTTTCTCAATTAAATATTGAAGTTCCAAATACTTTAACCTGGAGTAATAATACTAATGACGTTGTTGTAGCGAATGAAAATGGCAAAAAAATTAACGCTAATATTTCTACTAATGGCAAAAGTATACTAATTGCATTTGCCGAACCAGTAGCTTCCAACACTAAGCTAGAAATTGATATTAAGAATGTAAAGCAACCATTCCGTGGTAATGGGCCTGTTTACAGTATTAAAGCTATACTTGCTGGTAGTACTACAGAAATGTCCATAGGAACAGCAAGATTTCGTGTAAATTAAATTTTCCAAATTATTAAATAGTAATTAATCATCTAACTTTTCTTACCCTTAATAAGAAAAGTTAGATGATTTTGCAGTAATTATACCATAGATTATTACAAGCAAATTTCAAAAATTATATTTGAAATAATGAACTTTAAAACCTAAAATTTCATCTTCATTTCATAAACAGCTATCACAATAATAAATATAGAGGTTATCGATTAACTAAATTAAACAAGGAGAATAGAGATGAAGAAATTGATTTATGCCACAGCTTTTACCTTAGTTCTTGCATCTACAGTTCCTTCAGCTTGGGCAAGCAATCCAAATGATGCGAACATCACCCATCTAGGAAAAAGTGCTGCTATCCCTATAGATTCCTTAGTGCCAGATGCTACTCATAAGTTTGATGTTCATACTCAAGGCAAAGCTGTTTCAGAATTGGCAATTGATATACCCGAAGAAGTAAGTGTTAAAGGAATTGTAGTCAAAAATAAATCAGGCCAAAAAATTCCTGCGACAGTTTCAATAAATGGTCGAAAAGCAACAGTAGCATTTTCAGAACCTGTAGCTTCTGGAAACTCACTGACAGTCTTTATGAATGGAGTTGACGGTCCTGATTATGGACAAACTTTGCATTATCGAGTATCTGCAAAGTTTGTCGGAATGAATGGAGATATTTCTCTAGGTTTAGCTAGAGTTCAAACTTCCCGCGACTAGATTGCAAAATAAGTTAGTAGTCTTAGGGTAGGTAGTGAATTTAACCTACCCTACCTAACCTTTCGGTTTCATCTCAAGCAAATAATTTTCTATCTAATTCTGTTTTGTGATTTTAATTATGAAAACGATTATCATCCGAAGTGCATCTATTTTTGCAATTCCTTTCGGGCTAGCTGTGCTAAGTAATGCTTTCAGTAGCAGTGTTTACGCGCAGTCACAAGAATTTACCAACACCAACACACAACAGCAAAGTAGTTTCAGCAACAGTGCATGTAACTCTATTCCTCCAGCAAGACCGACTGGTGGAGCAACTTCAACAAGGCTTCAAGTTTTACAACAATGTTACAAAAAGACTCCGAGAGGCACTATACAATCAGCCGCAGGTGTTTGCGACCTTCCTCCTGCAAGACCAACTGGCGGAGCAACTTTAAGAAGACTTGAAGCCCTTCAGGAATGTTATAGAAAAATGTCGCAAGGGAGTAAATAATTACTGATGTATCAATTTTTTCAAAATCACTGATATTTCATCTTGATTTCATAATTACCTGTCATTATGTAACATTAGTCACTCAATATACTTCCTGCAAGCCTTTTTCATGAATTGGCTTTTCTACATTAAACCACACTTACTTAAGTTGAGTTATGCAGGAGTATATTGAGTTTTTTTATTAAAACGAGGAATATATAGATGAAGACATTAATTTATGCTACTGCTGTTACTCTATTTGTTGCATCTACAGTTCCTGCTTTTGCAAAAAGCCCGAATGATGCAAAAGTTACGCATTTAGGGAACAGTGCAGCTATTCCTAACTATGCTCAGTTTCCTGGTGCTACTCATAAATTTAATGTTTATGTCCAAGGTGAAGCTATTTCAGAATTAAGAATTGATTTGCCAGAGGATATAAAAATTAAACAAGGAATTGAAGTTCAAAATCAATCAGGTAAACGAATTCCAGCAACGGTTGACATTAATGCGAGAGAAGCAACGCTTACTTTTTCAGAACCAATAGCTGCTGGTAATTCTATTTTAGTCATGATGAACGGAATTAAAACTCCAGGTTATCAAAAAACTTGGCATTATCCGGTATATATCAAAAAAGTAGGAATGACAGAAGAAATTCCACTTGGTTTAGCGCGAGTTCAAACTTATGGTAGTTAAATCTTAAACATACAGTAAACACTTAATACATTATCTTTTACGAGCCTATAAACAGTAATAGGCTTTTTTTGTTACCTAGTACTTGGTAAATTTTCGCAGTAATTGTACTGACTAATTTTGGTAATTGTAATCTATATAAAGTAATTATAACCAAGCTAATTACTTAAGTAAAATTTATGTGGTTATTACTGAATAATTAAGAAAAATAATTAAATAAGATAAAGCAAGAAATTTCATCCTCATTTCATATTTAGTTGTAAAGATAATAAATGGGTGTACAGATAATCGTTTAGAGATTATTCACAAATATAAATTTGGTTATGCTGCTACATTTTAACCAAATAACAATTAACCTGTTTTAATTTTGAGTAAGAGAGTAATAAAATGATTCATGATTCGATAGTAAGTTGTGTTGGAACAACACCGCTAGTTCGTTTGCGTCGGTTATTTCCCCAAGATGGTGTTGATATAATTGCTAAACTAGAGTTTTTGAATCCTGGTGGTAGTGTAAAAGACCGTCCCGCTAAATTTATTGTGGAAAAGGGATTGCAAGACGGTACAATTACCAGCGAAACTCATTTGATTGAAAGCACATCTGGTAATTTGGGTATCGCGTTAGCTATGATGGCACGAATTTATAAGCTTTCCTTCACCTGCGTAGTAGACCCAAAAATATCACCCACCAACTTACAAATACTGAGACAATTAGGCGCCAATATTGATATGGTGCAAGAACCAGATGACCAAGGAGGATATCTGAAAACGCGGATACAGAGAGTGCATCAATTACGTAAAGTGATTCCTCACTGTTTATGGATTAATCAGTATGCTAACCAACTGAATTGGCAAGCACATTACAATGGGATTGGTGGTGAAATAATTGAGAACTTGGATGGTAATATTGATTGTCTTGTAATTGCTGTTAGTACTACAGGAACAATTCTAGGAGTAGCTCGGCGCCTACGTGAGAAGTTTCCCAAATTACGAGTTGTTGCTGTTGATGCTGCCGGTTCAGTAATTTTTGGTGCTAATCCTGGAGTTCGTGATTTACCTGGTATTGGTTCAAGTCGCGTTCCGGAACTATTGAGCAGTGCTGAAATTGATGAAGTTGTTTATGTCAATGATTTAGAATCGATGCAAGGGTGTCGTGAATTAGTAGCAAAAGAAGGTATTTTTGCTGGTGGTTCATCTGGTTCTGTAGTTGCCGCTATCCAAAAACTTCTTCCTAATTTCCCACAATCCTACCGCGTCTTGACACTGTTCCCAGACCGAGGGGAACGCTATCTTGATTTAGTTTATGATGACGCTTGGGTTGCAAAAATTCAACGTCGTACAATGGAAGCCCAAATCCAAATACCACCAGTACTTGCTTAAATAAGTATTTTCGTTAGTTAAGTAGTTGGTATTTTAAAGTTATGAGTTATTAGTATTACCTTCAATCTTTTAACCCATAACTTTTATTTGGAATATTTATACAAACAAACCTTAAGGATTTTGAATGGTTTTTTTAGCAAATTTTCAAGGAGAATTAGCAGCGTTAGGAGTAGCATTTTTATGGGCGCTGACTTCAATAGTTTACAGTAAACTGGGTAAGAAAATTCCTCCGCTATTGATGAATTTAAGTAAAGGAGGAATTGCTATTGCTTTAATTATCTTCACAATTCTGCTCAGTGGTCAGCAACTACTACCAAGCATAAACCTAATTCCTTTTATGCTCTTAGTTCTGAGCGGTGCAGTGGGAATTGGTATTGGTGATACTGCTTATTTCTCAGCCTTAAATCGTTTAGGGGCACGTCGAACGCTGCTGCTGAAAACATTAGGACCACCTTTCGCTGCTATTACGTCTACTATATTTTTAAAAGAACAGTTGTCCTATACAGCCTGGGTAGGTATATTGTTAACTGTCTTAGGTGTAGCTTGGGTCATCAGTGAACGAGCTACAAATGTAACCGGGACAAATAAGCAACTCATTCCAGGTGTCGGTTTTGCCCTTCTTTCCGCCTTCACGGATGCACTAGGCGCCGTTTTTTCTCGTGCTGCGCTCACAGATACAAGTGTGACTCCCTTATGGAGCGCAATGGTGCGACTTATAGGAGGAGCATTAATACTCTTACTTTGGCTGATGCTGGAACGAAAACCAGTTGGTGTGCCAGTGAAAGAATTACGTTCTGGTAAGTTACTGTGTATCATTGCTTTGTGTGCGTTTCTCAGCACTTACCTAGGCTTTTGGTTGCAACAGATTTCTCTCAAATTTACTACTGCTGGTGTTGCTAAATCTTTAGGCGCCACAAGTCCAATATTTGTGATACCAATCACTTTCTTTTTAGGTGATGCCGTTACGATACGGGCAATACTTGGCGTATTTGTTGCTGTTGCAGGGGTAGGGTTACTATTTATCTACCGTTAATTTAAAATTGATTTATACGAATAATACCAGGGTTGCAACTCCATTTTTTCATAACTGTCGGAGGAAAAATTTTGCTGGCAGACAAATAAAAATATGACCTGATAATTATTTTTCACACAAATATATTTATATCATTAAATTTAAGATCATAAGCATTTTATAGTGTAAAATTTTTTTAAAGGGCTAATATTTCATCCTGATTTCATCAAACTCTGTCAATCTGAGTATAGAAGTAAATCTGTATGATAGTTAGCCACCCATTATGAAATCTAAATTATCTGACTCTGCATTGGTAGACACAGCCATACCTTGGCACACCCTAGAAGTCGAAGAAGCTTTGAAAATGCAACAAAGCAACTTTGATACAGGGTTGACTTTTGAGCAAGCGTCGGAACGATTACAGCAATATGGAACTAACGAATTACAAGAGTTTGGCAGTCGCAAACCTTTATCTATATTGATAGAACAGTTTACGAACATCATGCTAGTGATGCTCATAGCAGTAGCAGTAGTTTCAGCAATTTTAGATTTACGCTCTGGCGATTTTCCGAAAGATGCAATCGCGATATCCTTTATTGTAATTCTCAATGGTTTACTTGGCTTTTTACAAGAAAGCCGCGCAGAAAAAGCCCTTGCTGCTCTCAAACGTCTTAGTTCTCCTAAAGTCCGAGTTGTACGCGACAGCAAAATATTTGAGGTGCCAGCAAAGGAACTGGCGCCTGGTGATATTATCTTTCTGGAAGCTGGAATGCAAGTAGCCGCAGATGGTCGTTTGCTATCAGCCCAAAATTTGCAATTGATAGAGTCTGCTTTAACAGGGGAAGCACAGGCAGTTCATAAAGACTCTACTCTTCATTTACCTGAAAATGCTTCCTTGGGAGACCGTATAAATATGGTGTATCAAGGCACTGAAGTTGTCCAAGGTCGAGCAAAAGTGCTTGTTACAGCTACAGGAATGCAAACTGAACTGGGTAAAATTGCTACTTTACTCCAGTCTGTTGAAGCGGAACCAACCCCTTTACAACAACGAATGGCACAGCTAGCAAATGTTTTGGTTGCAGGTTCGCTTGGGTTGGTGGCTGTTGTAATTATCGCTGGTATTTTACAGACAGGTAGTTTTAAATACTTTGAACAATTGTTAGAAGTTTCTTTGAGTATGGCTGTAGCGGTTGTACCGGAAGGTTTACCTGCTGTAATTACAGTGACTTTAGCAATTGGTACTCAACGGATGGTACGTCACCAAGCATTAATTCGCAAATTACCAGCAGTTGAGACATTAGGCTCAGTTACTACCATTTGCTCAGATAAAACAGGCACGCTTACTCAAAACAAGATGGTTGTACAGTCGATTAACGTACCTGGTTATATTGTTAGGGTAACTGGAGAAGGTTATTCTCCTACTGGAACATTTGAATTACATACTAGCTATGCTGTAGAACGCAATCCAGAATCCAATCTTAACCAAACCGTTACACCGATAAAACCACAAAATTATCCAGAACTTGAACTACTGTTACTTGCCTGTGTACTTTGCAATGATGCTGTATTACAGAAAAAGCATTCAGAATGGGAAATTTTGGGAGACCCAACTGAGGGAGCATTATTATCTGTTGCTGGTAAAGCTGGTATACAACAAACAAAGCTGCTTTCGCAGTTCAACCGTGTAGCCGAGTTTCCTTTTTCTTCTGAGCGCAAACGGATGAGTGTTATTTGTCAGAGGCGCCTGAAAGAGGAGATAACACAAATATTTTCGCTGGATTCTTCACACCTGGCGCCTGACTCTCAACTACTGATGTTTACAAAAGGTTCGCCAGAGTTAGTTTTAGAACTTTGCACGTATTATATTGATGCTTCTGATACTTTTACATCTCAAATACTAGATGACGGGATAAGTGATAACTTCCCAACCGCACCCCACACGAAACGCTCTTTTGCTCTAAATGCAGAAAAACGCGCTTATATTCTTGAACAAAATAACCAAATGGCGCGTCAAGGACTGCGAGTGCTGGGATTTGCCTATAAACTTTTAGATGTTGTACCGAAAGACGATGGAACAACAACCGAGCGAGAATTAGTCTGGTTAGGATTAGTTGGAATGCTGGACGCAGCACGACCAGAAGCAAAAGAAGCTGTTGCTCAGTGTCAACAAGCAGGCATTCGCCCAATTATGATTACTGGAGACCACCAATTAACAGCACAAGCTGTTGCTTACGATTTAGGTATTGCAAAACCAGGTGACTTAGTTCTTAGCGGTCAGGACTTGGAAACACTTTCTACAGATGAACTAGAGCAACAAGTTAACCAAGTTAGTGTTTACGCGCGCGTCTCTCCCGAACACAAACTACGAATTGTCCAAGCATTAAAAAATCAAGGCAAATTGGTAGCGATGACTGGAGATGGTGTAAATGATGCCCCTGCTTTACGCTGTGCAAATATTGGCATTGCAATGGGTGTTACTGGCACTGATGTCAGCAAGGAAGCTAGTGATATGATACTGCTGGATGACAATTTTGCTACAATTGTTCGCGCAGTTAAAGAAGGACGGGTTGTTTACGATAATATCCGCCGCTTTATTAAATATATTTTAGGTAGCAACATCGGTGAAGTTTTGACAGTAGCAGCAGCTCCCCTTATTGGTTTAGGCGGTGTTCCCCTCTCACCGCTGCAAATACTTTGGATGAATCTTGTTACCGATGGGCTACCAGCTTTAGCTTTGGCAATGGAACCTCCTGAACCTAATGTGATGCGTCGTCCTCCCTACAACTCCCATGAGAGTATATTCGCACGTGGGCTAGGGTTTTATATTATCCGCATTGGTATTATTTTTGCAATTATCACTATTGCTCTGATGGTGTGGGCTTATAACTATACTCAACAGTCAGGCGACCCCGAAAGATGGAAAACAATGGTGTTTACAACTTTGTGCCTAGCACAGATGGGTCATGCGCTGGCAATTCGTTCTAACACGCAATTAACTTTACAGTTGAATCCGTTCTCAAATCCTTACGTACTTGCCGCAGTTTCATTGACAACTATTTTACAACTAATGTTAATCTACGTTGCACCCTTACGTAGTTTCTTTAACACTCACTTGTTAAGTTTGCCTGAACTAGCCATATCTGTAGGATTTAGCGCTTTGGTATTTGTCTGGATTGAACTAGAAAAGTTATTTATCAAGTATTTTCTACGTTAGCAAAAATAATCAATAACATTTCATCCTGATTTCATTTTTACCTGCCATGATAATTAATAGCTCTGTAGACTCTTTGTTAAAAAATTGGCTTTGATAACTCCTCTAGCACCAATGGGGCAAAAGAGTCTAATGAGTTTTCCTTAAACATTATTTTTTAAGGAAAATTTAACTTTTTCGTAGTTCATTATACAATTTTTCTTTAAAATCTAAAGATTTCATCCTGATTTCATCAAACCCTGTCAAGCTTATCTTTAGGGGATAACCCAGTTACTAACTATGCTTATTTTACAAACTGAAAACGAAACTTTAACTACTCAATTTGATATGCGGGTATTGCTAGTCGAAGATGAGCCGGATTTAGGAGCAGCTATCAAGCGTACTCTCAATCAGCATATGTATTTAGTTGATTGGGTAATGGATGGTACAGAAGCGTGGGCATATCTAGAAAATAGCTCGGCGCAATATACTGTAGCTATTCTCGATTGGATGGTTCCAGGCTTTACTGGTTTAGAGTTGTGTAAAAAAATACGTTTGAAAGGAAATTCTCTACCTGTTTTAATGCTTACTGCTAGAGATAGGATGGAAGATAAGATTGCTGGTTTAGATGCAGGCGCCGATGATTACCTAGTAAAACCGTTTGGAATGGGAGAACTATTGGCAAGGTTACGAGCTTTGCAGCGTCGGTCGCCGCAGTTCCAACCTCGACAACTCGCTGTTGGTAATCTTAGTCTAGATTATAGTCGCAGCGCAGTTGTTAATCAAAATGCATCAGGAGAAAAACAGGTAATTTCTCTAACCAATAAAGAATTCCAACTTCTGGAATATTTTATGAAGCATCCCAACCAAATTGTTACTACTGAACAAATTCGCAATCAACTATGGGAAGTAAATGCAGAAACAGGTAGTAATGTGGTGGCAGCACAAATACGTTTGTTGCGTCGCAAGCTAACTAACAGTGGTTGCACTAACCCAATTGAAACTTTGCACGGTCTGGGATATCGACTTAATTCGACTGATGAATCAAAATAAACTTTTTCGGCTTACTCGCGTTCGTTTAGCTCTGTACTATGCGCTTGTCATGGGTTTAATATTAAGCCTATGTGCTTTCGGTTTTTACAGAGCAGTGTTTCATGCTCATGTGGTAGCTTTAGACAATGAAATCGAGTCGGTAGCCGGAACACTCCACGACAGTATCGAGCTAAAACTACTGCAACCTGGACGTTTGGAACCAATTGCACAACAGCTATTTCCAAACATAGATAATTGTACCATTGGAGCTAGTTGTATTCAACAACCACTCGATTCTAAACGTCATTTTTTAGGTATTGTTACCAAAAGTAGCTACTACGTGCGGTTTTTTGATACTTCCGGAAAATTGATTGCTACAGCTGGTTCTTATCCACAGGGTTTACCCACTGTTTTTAATCAAAAAACTTGGCAGTTTATTAAAGATAGCAAGGGCGAAGAGTACCATCAAATTACTGTAGATTTGCATACTCAAAGTTATCAAGATTGGGGCTATATGCAAGTTGGGCGAAGTTTGGAAGAGTTTAATGGTTATCTCGATAGTGTAAAATTAACTTTAGCATTAGGGTTGCCAATGGCAATGGCAATGATTGCTGTTGCATCTTGGTGGTTAGCAGGATTAGCAATGCAGCCAATATACCAATCCTATCGGCAAATCCAACAGTTTACAGCTGATGCTGCACACGAATTACGAACACCTTTAGCTGCTACAGGCGCCACTGTAGAGTCAGCGTTGCTATCGCCACAATTAGCTCAAGAAGAAACGCGCGATATTTTACAAACTATACACCGTCAAAATCAGCGACTTACAACTTTAGTTGCTGATTTACTAATGTTAGTACGTTTAGATAAACAACCTATTAAACAACGAGATATTTGTTGTCTAAATGATATTGTTAGCGATTTAATAGAAGAATTTGAAGCAATGGCAAATGCCGCAGAAATAACGCTAACATCTGTAATACTAGTGTATCAACCGTTAAATATTATTGGTAATACTGACCAGCTTTATCGTTTAATTTCTAATTTAATTGTTAATGCTATTCAATACACACCTAGAGGAGGAGAGGTAACAGTATTTTTAAATAGAAGCGATAATTATGCTGTAATTAAAGTCCAAGATACGGGTATTGGTATTCCCCAACATGAACTTACTCACATTTTTGACCGTTTTTACCGTGTTGCGAGTGACCGTTCTCGCACCACTGGTGGTTCAGGCTTAGGTTTAGCTATTGTAAACGCGATAGTTACTGTACATAGAGGTAAATTAAATGTCGAAAGTCAATTGGGCGAAGGTAGCACCTTTACAGTTCAATTACCTTTGGATGTCACTGCTTTTAAAAAGAAAAATTCTATTTCTTTATTTAAAAGACTGTATTACAGCTTACGTAAGCCTAAGTAAAATATTTTACAAATTACCTATAGTAGTGTTTCAAACTTAGAAACAATTACCACGCCAAGCAGTGTAGCCAGAGTAATGTAACTGTGTATCAGGGAATAATTGGCGCCGCACCACCGAATGAATACCATCGGCGCCGATAAGTAAATCTCCTTCAACTTCTTGACCGTTTTCTAAAGTCAACACAACTTGTGTATCACATTCTTTGTAACTAGTTGCTTTGTTGCCAATATGTAATCCAGATTCACCAAATGCTGTGAGTAAAATTTGATGCAAGCAACCTCGGTTGATTGTGATAATGGAGTTACCTAGCCTTTCCTCTAAAGCATCCAAAGCAACTTCCTTTAAAATCTTTCCTTGCCAAGTTTTCATTTGCACCTGATAAATTTTGTGTCCTGCTTGAAGTGCGGATTTATCTAAGTCGATGTGGCGAAGAGCAAGCAGAGTATTAGGTGCAAGTGCAAGTCCCCAACCAATGGGTAGTAGCTTAGATGCTTTTTCGTAAATTTCGACTTCAAATCCAAGTCGTTGCAGGGCAATAGCTACAGTCAATCCTCCAATTCCGGCGCCTGCAATTAGAACTTTTCTTAGTTTCATGTAAACCTACGCGCGCTCAAATATGTTTTTATCAAGCTCAAAAACTGTACTATCAACTTCTTGACTAGACTCCACAGCATGTTCACAGCAAGATATGATAAATAAAACTAAATCGGTAAGACTATTAAATTTAATTTGCGTTGATAAAAATTGCTCATTGATTTTAGTTGGATGTACTTTTGTTCCATTCAAGAAATATGTAGCAAATTTTTCTCTCTCTAAATTAACAATGCAATAACTTTGATTGTTTCCATTACTACAAGTGAAAATAGGTAGTAAATCGAGAGGACATTGACCTAGTTTTAGATGATTATGTCCTGCTAGAGCGTATTCTAGAGAAGGGAATTTAATTGCAATTAGGTTATTATCATATTTCACGTTAATCTGATTAGCCTGTGATAAGTCACTTTGCCATTTATCCTTAATTTTTAGTGAATCGATTGAATATCCTATCGCATTGGGTTCATGAATTAGTCCGTTATGCCATTGATAAAATTCATAAAATTCTTCTGGTAATGTCCAAGAAAAATTTTTAATCTGTTCGTCAATTTTTGTACGAGTCAAACCAGCTTGTAGGCGCCTTGCGAGATATGATGATTTTTCTTGGATTAACTCGTCAAGTCTATGTAGAGCTTCCATTAAAGTTGACATAGTATTTCACCTCTTGTTTTTAAGTTTTAAACCTTGTCTATTATTATGTGAGTGATAGCTCATATTGGCAACTCGCATTAATTAAGGAGCCATAAATGCCGCATCGCATCCGCACAAAAGCCCGAAAAATACCGCAGCAAGAGCGCTCACGCATAACTGTTGAAGCTATTTTGACGGCAACTACTCACATTCTCATCAAAGAGGGATACGATACTGCTAGTACAAATAAAATTGCAGAACGCGCGGGTGTAAGTATTGGTTCGCTATATCAGTATTTTCCAAGCAAAGAAGCAATTGTGGCTGCACTAATTGAAAACCACGCGCAGTCAATGATTTGTATAATTGAAGCAAAGTTGAAGCTTGTATCAGACGCACCGATTGAAAGTGCTTTATGCGAATTGGTTAAAGCTTGTATTCAAGCCAATGCAATTAATCCAAAGCTTCACAAAGTTTTACTTGAGCAAGTACCACGCATTGGTCAACTTGAAAAAGTTACCGAAGTCGAGAAATCCCTTAGAGCAATGATTCGCAGTTACCTTGAGGATAAATGCGACCAAATTCAACCTCAAAATCTTGATCTAGCAGCTTTTATTCTTGCCCATACCCTTGAAAACCTAATCCATGCTGCACTGGGAGAACCTGATTTTTTAGTGGATGAACAATTTGAAAAGGAGCTTATAGCCTTGTTGATACGTTACCTCAAATCCGATTTGGTCGTCGGTTCATAGCATCCTGCCTGACCTCAGCACAATCTTCAATAAAAAACTATCCCCCCCTACCCCATATCTGATAAAATTTTTATTAAAAACAATCTATATTAATATCCCCTTTGGCTCAATGAATCGCTTTACGCTTTTTCACAGCTTAAGAAACCCGATTTTTGCGCGTCTTTATGCTGCCCAAGCTACTAGTCTGTTGGGAGATGCACTAACCTGGGTTGGTCTAGCCTTGCTCGCTTTTGAATTAGCAGGTCCTAAATCGGCGGTTGTGTTATCTAGTGCCTTGACGTTGCGCGTTACCGCTTTTGTACTACTTTCACCACTAGCAGGCGCCATCGCTGACCGTTTCGACCGTAAACAAATCATGGTCATCACCCACGTTATCCGTATGGTGATTGTAGGTTTACTGCCGTTAGTAACACAAATATGGCAAATATATATTTTGATATTTGCCCTGAATGTTTTTAATGCCTTTTTTACACCAACTTACCAAGCGACGATTCCATTGGTAACGGGACAGAATGATTACGCGCAAGCAATAGCGTTATCAAGCGCAACATATCAATTACTCGGTGTTCTTGGCCCCGGTATTGCTGGTAGTGTTGCGGCTTTTGTTGGTGCAAGACAAGTTTTCTTTCTTGACGCAGTGACTTTTTTAATTGCAGCAGTATTGATTTTTACTTTGCCTAACGTACTTCGAGTTGAGCAAAATCAACAGTCTTTAAGCAGAGGCAGAACTTGGCGTGATATCAAAAACGGTACTACTCGTTTATTTGGTGATACGTCTATCCGTTACAGTTTGTTCATGCAATTAGTTGCCTCTATTGCTGGAGCGCAAATTTTAGTAAATACCGTTGGTTATGTGCAAGGGACATTAAAACTAGGAAATGTTCAGTATGGCTGGGTTATGGCTGCGTTTGGTATTGGCGCCACCATTTCTGCTGTAGCTGTTGGCGCCATTGGCAATCGTTTTGCTCGTACAAGTGTAGTACTGTTCGGCGCGGTGCTGATAACTCTGGCATTACTACCCGCGAATTACACTAATTTACCAATCTTGATGTGTTTATGGTTGTTAGCAGGGGCAGGACAAAACTGTGTTAACTTACCGACACAGACTTTGATTGCTGACCGCATTCCTACTGATGCTCAAGGACGAGTATATGGCGCCCATTTTGCTTGGAGTCATTTATGGTGGGCTATTTCGTATCCATTGGCTGGATGGTTGGGTAGTCATTTTGTTCAAACAGAGTTTATGTACGGTAGTTTAATTGGTTTAGCGTTGCTAGCTATTGTGCAAATTATTTTTCAACCACATGGACATTCTCACGAACACTTACATTATCCAATTTCACATGAACACAAACATATTCATGATGAGCATCATCAACATGAGCATTCCGAGGGAATTTCTATGAACGAAGCTCATACTCATTCTCACGAACATGCAACAACTATTTATCATAATCACTCTCACTTTCATGGTGATATCCACCATCGTCATAACCATAACTAATAAGTTTTATTAACGATGGTCGCACGTTCGTTGTAGCGAATATTTACGAGAAAGGCGATAGCAGTACCTCTTTTTTTACCATTAGCTCGGAAAGGGCAGCGGCGCCAACTCCATTTTCAACTGCGGCTTTTACCATTTCGCCACTGCTAAATTCTAAAATTGAATTTAATTTACTGGTTTCTATCCCCCACTGTTGTAGCGCTTGTTCAAACCTTTGCCGTGTCCCAGAACCAGGTTCTCGCATTACCCAATCCATTGTAATGAGTTCATCTAAATAAATAGAAGTACGTTTATACCAAGGATGAGTCTTTCCTACTACAATAACCAGGCTGTCATTTCCAACTATCTTTTTCTCTAAATTACATGTGCCCGAGTGTTGAACTTCTCCCTCAACCAAACCCAAATCAAATGAACCTGAAATAGTGCCAGCAATAATTACTTCGGTGTTCCCAAGAGTACAATTAACCTGGATACCGGGATATTGAAGTTTAAATCGACTAATAAAATCAGGTAGCCAGTAATTGCCAATAGTTAGACTAGCTCCTAACTTTAATTCTCCTCGTTGCAAGTTGTTTAATTCTTGCAAACCCCTTTCAGCCAAAGCTACCTGGTCTAAAATTTGAGGCGATGCCAACACGCGGGTTGCTTAAGGTATTGACGAGAACGAGGTTAGGCTTGATAAATGATAAGTTAGAATTGATTGCAAATCAGTAGTGTTTTTTAGTCCAAATTTAGTCCAACAGTAGAACTATGAAATTTAGGAAGTGCTTGCAGCAAGGGTTCTGGGCAATGGTTTGTCGGTCTGCAAAACCTCCATCCCCCGGTTCAAATCCGGGTGGCGCCTCTAAAGTTGTACATTAATTAATTACTTGTCACTGTTAGCAATGATGTCAATTTTGACCAATTGATATCACTGCTAACAGATTATTTGTCACGAGTGCTTACAGTTATATTTTAATAGTTGCAGACCCCTGCCTTACCTTCTGGAGTTTAGACTATTTTTACAAGTAAAGCCGTCAAACCCTTATTCAGCAATGCTTCGACGATTTATTTACCGTTTATGATTCCAATGCCAAGATTTCGCTTCGGCTTCATTTTCTGGAACTTTACAAGTTGCTTCTAACAAAGATTCTAGCTATTTAGCGGCTTTTTCATGCTCCCGTATGTATGTACGTGTGACTCTTGACACTGATTTTTATCTAAATTAATGATATTATTTCTCATCTATCTTTTAATAAAATCTCAAACCCAAAATTTTATGACCCTTGTTTTACAAGAATCAGCAGATTGTTACCATTTATTACCTACGACCTCACTAGACAATAACAGCAATTTTAAAGCAAAAACTTATGAGCTTCAAATACATGACCCCAAGGGGATTAGTTATGGTTCTAGACGTTGGTTTCACTTACGTCCGGGTATTTCTCTTTTGGTAGAAGACTACAATCTACAAGAAAATTTAGTTGTAGAAACTTGCCAAACTCAACCTTATATTTTTTTAGAATTAAGTTTTAGTCTTTTTGGTCATAACCCTAGTGTAAATTTAAGAACAGGGCAAAATTTTGTATCTCTGGAAATAGATACTGGTGAAAGTGATTATAAAGAATGGCAAGCTCAGAAAAAAATATTAAAATTAGATATTCATATTGAATATTCTTTTTTTCAAGGTTTAATACTTTCCCATGTAGATAAGTTACCTGTTAATCTACAAAACATAATTGAAAAAGCGAATGATGAAATAAATTATCTTCAAGTTGGTAGTACAACAGTGCAAATGCAAACTATTTTGCGGCAAATTTTAAATTGCCCATATCAAGCTTTAACAAAGCAACTTTATTTAGAAGGAAAAGTATTAGAATTAATAGCGCTACGTTTGGAAGATTTGCAAGAGTCCCCACTATTACATTCAACTACTACTCTTAAACCAGAACAAATTGAGAGTATTTATCAGGCAAGAGATATTCTCATTAGTAATTTTACTAATCCACCGACATTACTAGTATTAGCACGGCGAGTGAACCTTAACGACTGCACCCTTAAAAAGGGTTTTCAGCAAATATTTGGTACAACTGTTTTTGGTTATTTACACAACTATCGCATGGAACGCGCTAAAGAATTACTTTTGGATGCAAAGTTGCCGATAAATCAAGTTGCTCAAACTGTAGGCTATGCTAGTCGCAGCGCGTTTATGACTGCTTTTCGTAAAAAGTTTGGCGCCAGTCCCAGTGTTTATTCTAAGGAAAATTCCGTCTGGAGAACCGAAAAATTCCGTCTATAGAACATATTAGACTTCAGCTTTTCATCTACTTTCCCTACAATTACTGAGAATACTTACTAATAAAACTGTAGTTACAAGCAAGCAGTGTTATTTTAATGTGGGGAGATAAATGAAGTTAAATAAATTGTTTCCAAGCCTTCTGCTGGCAAGTGCGCTCGCTTTTGCGATTGGGACTTTGGCGCGAGCTGAGGAAGCAGGAGAGAATGAGAGCAGTAAAAATATTTCTCTCCTAAGTGACATCGAAGTTCCTGTAACGAGCGATCGAGTTTTGGTACAAACCCCAACCCCTATTGTTGCCCCTGTTGTTGTAATCACGGGAGTAAGGGCAAATCTTACCAAAAAAGGGGTAGAGATAATTTTAGAAACAACCCAAGGGGATCAACTACAAATTGCAAATCGCAGTACAGGTAATAATTTTATTGCCGATATTACTGGCGGCCAGTTGCAATTACCGTCGGGAGATGCTTTTACATATCGTTCGGAAAAACCCATAGAGGGAATTACGGAGATAACAGTTACAAATTCTAAGGCGGATACTGTGCGGGTGACGGTAGTGGGTGAGAACTCTTTACCCGCAGTTGAGTTATTTGATGATAATGCAGGGCTAATTTTTGCAATCGCATCTACAACAACAGCAACACAAGCACCAGAAACACCACAAGCCCAAGAAAAGCCAACAAGTGAGACACCTCAACAGGATGAATCAATTGAATTAATAGTGACTGGGGAGCTTTCGACGGGGTATAGCGTACCTAATGCATCAACTGCAACCAAAACCGATACACTTTTGCGAGATATTCCTGGTTCGATTCAAGTTATCCCGCGCCAAATATTAGAAGAACAGAATACGACGCGGATACAAGATGCGTTGCAGAACGTTAGTGGTGTTAACAGACAAGGGAATTACGGAGGAACAGATGCGGGTGGGTATAACATTCGTGGTTTTGCTCAAGAAGGAAATTTCCGCAACGGGCTTGCTGACAATGACTTCTATTCATCGGTAGATACCGCTAACATTGAACGCATTGAGGTTCTCAAAGGACCAGCTTCTGTTCTATTTGGTCAAGTTGAACCGGGAGGGATTATCAATGTGATCACGAAACAACCTCTTAGCACTCCCTATTATTCAGCTGACTTTAGTGTTGGTAATTATGCGTTTTATCGACCCAGTTTTGATTTTTCTGGACCCCTCACAGCCGATGGTTCTTTGTTATATCGCCTGAATCTGGCTTATCAAAATGCTGGGAGTTTTCGAGATTTTAATTTTACCGAACGTGTGTTTGTGGCGCCTGTAATTACCTGGAATATTAGCGATAGCACATCATTAACCTTTGACCTTGAATATCAAAACAATAATTACCTCTTTGACCGTGGACTTCCTTCTGTTGGCAATAGACCCGCTCCCATTCCTATTAGTCGCTTAATTGGTTTGCCAGAAAGTATTTATGACGATAATACTTTTCGTGCGGGCTATAGACTTGAACATAAATTTAGCAAAGATTGGCAACTTCGTAATGCCTTTTCTTTTGTCTCTGGTCAATCAGGTGGTACTTATGCTATTGGTGGCTATGAACTAGTTGATAACCAATTGGCACCAATATATGTAGGTCGTGACGATTTCTCGCGAGAAACCTATACGCTGCAAACAGAATTAGTCGGACGGTTCAAGACGGGGTCGGTTGTCCATCAACCATTACTTGGGGTGGAGTTAAGAAGAAATGTGTGGAATTATACCTCATTCGATGTACCAGACCCCATACTGCTAGACATTTTTAATCCTAATTATGATGTTGAGTTACCTGCCATACCTGATGAAAAAACTTTCTCTTACACAACTCGTAGAGATACACTAGGAATTTACCTTCAAGATCAAATTACTTTTGCAGAGAATCTTAAGCTCTTAGTTGGTGGTCGCTTTGATGCTTTCTACCGCGAAGATGACTTCGGAACACCTGAACAAGAATCCCTCACTGCCTTTAGTCCTCGTTTTGGTATTGTTTATCAGCCAATTAAACCGATTTCTGTTTATGCTAGCTACACTCAATCGTTTCAACCTGATCGATTTCTCGGTCGCTCTGCAACAAATACCCCTTTTAAACCAACAACAGGAACACAGTATGAAGTTGGCATTAAAGCAGACATTAGCGAACGACTTTCAGCAACCTTAGCAGCCTACGAGATTACTAAAACAAATGTTCTTACATCCGACCCTAACGATCCAGATTTATCTATACAGGTGGGGGAACAGAAAAGCAGAGGTATTGAATTAGACATTAGCGGTGAAATTCTTCCCGGTTGGAACATTATCGCATCTTACGCTTACATCGACGCGATTACCTCAGAAGACAACAACATTCCCGTGGGCAATCGGTTGATTAATGTTCCCGAACATGCTGCGAGTTTGTGGACAAGCTATGAACTTCAAAGCGGTGATTTTAAAGGTTTGGGTTTTGGTTTGGGACTTTATTATGTAGGAGATAGAAATGCCGACCTGGAAAATACAAGCATTCTGCCCAGCTATTTTAGAACAGATTCAGCCATTTATTACAAACGGGATAACTGGAAGTTAGCTTTAAATTTCCGCAATCTCTTTAATGAAACTTACTATGAGACTTCTCAAAGCAGAAGTATAATTTATCCTGGCGCCCCTTTCACTGTCATCGGTTCGTTTTCGATTCAATTCTGAGATACTATGACCTTGATTTATGTTTAGCGCCTTCTTATATAGATACATTGGCTGGGTTCTGGTAGCAGCTATCTTGATTACAGCTTGTCAAGATGGTATTTCCCAGAACCCCAATGCAAAAAGTTACTTACCACTATCTACTGATTGTCGAGTAGTGGAACACGCGGTTGGGAAAACCAAGATTTGCGGCAAACCCCAGAAAATAGCGGTTCTCGAACCAAAAATTTTGAGTATGATTTTAGCCTTGGGTGTGCAACCTGCTGCTTACGCCGATGCCTATTTGTTGCGCTGGCGCCAATTTAACAACCCTAGCAAACAAATTCCCTACCTAGGTCAATTTGTCACCAGTCAACCAATTAATTTAGGAGATCGTTCTCATCCCTCCCTAGAAACTTTGACTCTAATTAAACCAGATTTGATTCTAGGCTTAAATTCTCAGGAAAATAAATTATTCTTTTCGATTGCTCCAACTGTATTAATCGATAATGATAAAAATTGGCAGAACAATATTAAAATTGTTGCCAAAGCACTTGATAGCCAGAAAAATATACCATCAATTATTTCCTCACAACAGGAACAACTAAATAAAGTTCGCACTCAATTAGCACCTCTCGTCAACACTCATCCGCGAGTGCTAAATATTGCTTGCAGTCAATCGATGAACTACATAGAGATTATATACAATGGAGATACAATTGAAATTCTAAAAAAAATAGGTTTTCAACCTGTATTGCTGGCAGATGTAGAACGAAAACTAGGAGTAAGGGCACAGATTAATCTAGAAACCCTTTCTCAACTAGATGCAGATATTGTAATTATCAATACTTGGCTAGATAATTGGCATGGTGAATCTATTTACACTGTTCCCGTTAAAAAACTCAAGCAAAAATGGGCTAAAAATCCCCTTTTGCATAATTCAAGAGCATGGAAAGAGGGACAAGTTTACTTTGTAGACTACACATTATGGGGTGGTGTAATTGGCGCCCCTATCGCAAATTCTCTCATATTAGAGCAACTACCCTCACTTTTACTTTCACACACCTCAAACTAGTGTCAATTTCAAGCTGCTTAATTAGGAATTTCAATGTCACAAACACCAATTTCCAGCAGTCTGCGTAATTTCTTAATTATCTGGATAGGTCAACTGGTTTCCAGCATCGGTAGCAGCATAAGTCGCTTTGCAATTGCAATTTGGGCTTGGGAAATTACAGGTAAAGCAACAACTCTGACTCTAGTGGGATTTTTTAGCTTGCTGCCAAGTATTGTAATTGCTGCTATCAGTGGTGCTATTGTAGACCGTTTCAATCGAAAATTACTGATGATGGTGGGTGACACAGTTGCAGTACTGACAACAATAATAATGATGCTGCTGTATCTAACGAATAATTTGCAAATTTGGCATCTTTATCTAACTGGTGCCATAGTTGGGACATTCAATCAATTTCAGTCTTTAGCGTACTCAGCATCAGTATCCGTATTAGTTCCCAAACAAAACTACACCCGTGCTAGCAGTCTAGAATTTTTGTCTAGTTATGGAAGTGGTATTGTGGCGCCCGCTTTAGCAGGATATCTTTATAAAATCATTGGTTTATTGGGAATTTGGTTGATTGATATTTCTACATTTGCAATAGCCATTAGTAGTTTATTATTTGTTCGCATCCCCAAACCACCACAAACCGATAAACATGAAAATCCCACCCATATTTGGCAAGGTTTAGAATTTGGTATTCGTTACATTTTTGCACGCAAAAGCTTATTAGCTCTTTTAATCGTCACATTGTTGTTTTGGTTTGCCCATGACCTTGGAGATTCTCTCTATTCACCGATGATTTTATCTCGAACCGGAAATAATACTGTAGTATTAGGTACTTTAGCTGCTGCGGCTGGTTTTGGTGGTGTTGCCGGAGCAATAATTATTAGCACCTGGGGTGGTTTAAGAAAGAAAATCAACGGTGTTTTATGCGGGATAATTGGCGCCGGATTAAGTAAAATTGTGTTTGGTTTAGGTCAAACACCTTGGGTTTGGATACCTGCACAATTTTGTTCTTCTTTCAATTTTCCTTTAAATGGTAGTTCAGACAACGCAATTTGGTTCGCAAAGGTTGCTCCTAATATCCAGGGACGTGTATTTGCCGCTCATTCATTAGCTTTGCAATTTGTATCAGCATCTGCTTACTTGATTGCCGGACTTTTAGCAGATAATATATTTGCCCCTGCATTAGCTGAGGGTGGCAGTCTTGTTGGAATTTTTGGGGGAATATTTGGAATTGGTGCGGGTGCAGGAATTGCACTGTTATATGTCATATGCGCGGTATGTATGTTATTGGTGGGGATAATTGGGTTTTACATCCCGTCATTGCGGAATTTAGAAAAGATTTTACCCGACCATGATTCTGAATATACAGAATCAATGCGACCCTAAATAGTAATATTTTTTACTCTTAAAATTCATGATACAAAACAGTAGTGTGGAAGTAAAGATTTTTACTACAGAGACGCTCTTGACACAGAGGTCAGAGTTAAGAGGGTTTTAAAATAGTCAAAGCTGCTCCTAAGTAATTTTACGCTATTCTGTACCTGCCCAAGGTGGACGACCGGCGCCATTATGAATGGTAACTACTGAACCATCAGCACGGTAATGAAGAATCGGATAATGATAACTAATTATGTTTTTTCCTGTTTTTTGTTTATATTCCCGACAACTTCTGCCCTCGTCGGGAATATTGGTTTTTAAGAATGTTTGGTTACTTCTAATCGCGTCTTAAGTACAGAATTTGGGTTAGTGTATGTAACGAATTTTGGTTTACTTTTTGTGGATTTACGGATGTTGATACCATGAGACAATATCCTTTTTAAAGTGATGAGAACTGGGAACTTAAAAAAGCTACGTTTATTGAGAATACTCTTGAATTAGACCTGATATTGTTATTTATACTTAAATAAGTTGAGGAACTTGTGAGGAAGAGGTATGGCTTCAACTTTTCCTTTGTGCCATTCAACAATCTTGCCAGTATCGCCTTGTGCTAGTAAATCTACAGCAGCTTTACCAAAAGCAGTTGCAACTAAACGCTCTAACGCTGAAGGAATTCCCCCGCTGGATTACAATTATGCAGGGAGAAGATTTTTTCTGCAACACGTAGTGTTGAGAGCTTATTTAAAGAAAAACTAAGAAAAGTGTATTAACTCCTGTTAAAGATGGATAAACTCTGAAGAGGTAAGCTGTGTTGTTAAAAGCAGGGGTTATCTGTAAATGGCAAGCTTGAATAAGTCTTTACATAAGCATACTGGGTTTGGCGCCTTACCTTTGGCACCTGAGTTGCGTAAAGCTAAAGCGTTTATAGTGCGGGGACAATGGTTGGAAGCACGTTATAGTTTAAATGCTCTATCACATGATTATCCCCAAAATCTTGATGTTTTATTAAATCTCGTTAATGCTTGTTACGAAGTAAAGGATATTCCTGGTTATACGCGCGCATCTGAGATGTTATTAGCTGTACAACCTAATAATGCTGATATTGCTTATGGGTTAGCTGGCGGATATTTTTTAATGCAGCATTTCTTATTAGCATTACAAGCTTTTCGTAATGCTTTGAGTAAATTTCCAAACCATGAACGCGCTAGTGATGCTGCTGTTAAAGTAGCAGAATTAGAAAGTAAAATAGAAAAACTAGTTGCTGATATTGGTTTGGTAAAAGAAGATGGATTGGAAATAGCTATATTACATGAACGTGGACAGTTATATTTAGAACAGTGTGAGTACGTGAAAGCACGTCAAGCTGAAGAAACTGTTTTACAAGCACGTCCTAATTTTGTTTCGGCTTATAATAATCTTAGTTTGATTAGTTTTATTGAAAGTAATTTGAACGAGGCTATTAGTACTTGTCAAAAAGTTCTTGATATCCAACCTGATAATATACATGCGCTTGCGAATTTAACACGCTTTCTTTGTCTAAACGGTCAGTTTGAAAACGCTAAACTTATTGCCCAACGTCTCAAAGTTAGTAGTAGTGCTAAAGCTTGGGAATCTTGGACAAAAAAAGTTGAGGCACTCGCTTACTTAGGTGATGATGAAGGGATTTTACAAATTTACGAAGAAGTTCAATTACACGGTGACACGAAAAGCGGTAGTGGTTTATTTTACCACTTGGTTGCCGTGACTATGGCTAGGCTCTCTAGGCTTGATGAAGCACGTGACTTATGGAAAAAAGCACAAGGCTATTTGACAGGCGCCCATTTAGTACAACAAAATTTAGATGACCTTAAAAAACCGATGCAAGAGCGTCATGCACCTTGGGCTTTTAGTTTAGAACAATGGGTGACACAAAAAACTATCGACCAACTTAGACTAGTCATAGGCGCCAATGCTAAATCGTCATATGATGCACAAAAGTCAAAAGTCATACAAAAATTCTTAGCCGAACATCCTAATTTTGCCTCTTTAATACCCGCACTTCTAGACCGAGGTGACATTAGTGGGCGCGAACTAGCTTATAGTTTAGCTTTTTTAGCCAAAACCCCCGACATGCAAAACGCAATGCGTGACTTTGCACTTAGTCAGCGTGGTCCAGATGAAATGCGTTACCATGCTGCAACCAACTTATCAGCAGTGGGTTTATTACCAGAAACTATCCGCATGTGGTTACAAGGCAAGTGGCAACACATCAGTCTTCTTAGCTACGAATTCCACAATGAACCAATATTTAGGCATTCACCAGAAGTTCATGATATGCTAACACAAACGTACTGGTTGATGAAAACACCAACACCTGAAGCATTAGAACAAGCTGAAACAATCCTCAAACAAGCTTTAGAAATTACACAATCTCCCACCATACTTAATAACCTTGCACTTTGCTACGAATATCAAGGACGTAGAGAAGAAGGACAAGCACTGTTACATCAGGTTATAGAACAATTTCCAGACTATATATTATCTAAAGTCGGTATCGCGCGCGGACATATAGTCAAAGGTGAACTTGACGAAGCACTAGAAATAATCAAACCCATTATGCAGCGCAAACGCTTCCACTACGACGAGTTCTCAGCATTCAGCAATGCTTACCTAGAACTCTTAGTTGCAAAAAAACAACGCGATGGTGCCCGTGCTTGGCTAAAAATGTGGGAACGCATTGAGCCAGAACGTACAGATGTATTAAAATGGAAAGATAAATTAGAAGGGGGATTAATGCAACGCCTAGAACGTAGTAGTGACTGGTAACACTATATATATCACTATACATATATTGATGGCGCCCTCAGTGTGCGCCTAAGTATGCAATTAAATCCAAAGTACCCTCATGGGTAATTTCATTTAAGCTAATACGTGTTATCAATATTCCCCCTTAATGCCCACAAAAAAAATTACCAAAATTTTTGCATTAACACTTGACACACTCAAGAACTTTGGTTAAAACTGTTATAGAGGCAAGCGGAAAGAGGTTATTTCTCAGGTCTTCTGAGAACAGCTTCACAACGATAAAGAAAAACTTTTCTAAATCATCCGGAATGACTCGATTCAGCCCTGTATAACAAATTATTCCAAACGATAAAACAATTACATTGAATAAAGTAAAATTACTGAATTTCAATGATGTTAATTTTCTAAGGAATAAAGATTAACTGGAAACATTTAGGGCTTTTTGTCGTCTCAAACACTTAAGTTTCTTGGTTAAATAAAATTAATCTTAAAGAACAACACACAACTAAGAGGTATATGAAAATGTTGAAGAAGTCTTTGGTATTAGGCGTATTAGCAGCAATGACAATGGTGCCAGCAGCATTTGCAAATGACCAGGTACAAGGAAACACCACTGTTACAGACATTAATGTAGGTGTCGTGGGTAATGGTAACAGAACTAGTGTTGACAATACAACAAACGTTGGTCAATACCAAACCAAGTATGAGTCACGTCGTGGTAGCAGATACAATCGTCGTAGCTGTCGTCCTAGTGGCAACCAAGTTCAAGGTAATGTTACCGATACTGCAATTTCAACAGGAGTTGTTGGAAATTACAACCGCACCCGTGTATCGAATGTGACTAATGTTAGCCAAGGTCAATCTGCGGCTTGCTATTAAGAAATAACTCCTATTAATGACTTTTACACACAACTATTAAGGTATATAACAATGTTGAAGAAATCTTTGGTTTTAGGCGTACTCGCAGCAATGACATTGGCACCAGCAGCTTTTGCAGGTCAAACACAAGGTAACAGCACCGTTACCACTATCGAAGCAGGTGTTGTAGGTAATGGCAACAGAACCAACATTAATAACAGAACTAATGTTGGCCAATCTCAAACCAAGTATGAATCTCGTCGCGTTAGACGCCATTCTTATAAGTGCCCTGGTGGAAGCCAAGTTCAAGGTAATGTTACTGACACTGCAATTAATACAGGAGTTGTTGGAAATCGCAATAACACCCGCATTAATAATGTAACCAACGTTAGACAAGCTCAGTCTGCTGCTTGTTACTAAATTTAAATTGAGACGTGATTTATCACGTCTCTACAACAAAAACATCAAACATCGAAACAACACACACATAACTAATTTAAGGAATATAACAATGTTGAAGAAATCTTTGGTTTTAGGCGTACTCGCAGCAATGACATTGGCGCCAGCAGCTTTTGCAGGTCAAACACAAGGTAACACCACCGTTACCACCATCGAAGCAGGTGTTTCAGGTAATCGTAACAATACCAATATTAATAACAGAACGAATGTTGGACAATCTCAAAGCAAGTATGAGGCTCGTCGCGTAAAGCGCCACAGAAGTAAATGCGCTGGTGTCAGCCAAACTCAAGGTAATGTTACTGATACTGCAATTAACGCAGGAGTTGTTGGAAATCGTAACAACACCCGCATCAATAATGTAACCAACGTTAGACAAGCTCAGTCTGCTGCTTGTTACTAAATTTAAATTGAGACGTGCAGAGCGTAGTGTCCCGCAGGGAATTAATCACGTCTCTACAACAAACATCGAAACAAAACACACACAACTAATTTAAGGTAT
>ERZ1066124.195-NODE-195-length-55599-cov-27.906074_pt1 | contig 55599 bp, 45 predicted proteins | sample MGYA00382771_ERZ1066124 | MGnify/ENA primary metagenome ERZ1066124 (study PRJEB33369, sample SAMEA5778354) | biofilm metagenome | biome: Industrial cooling water; feature: Water cooling tower basin; material: Biofilm | place: United Arab Emirates | collected... | reverse complement strand
TAATTGGAACAATGGGCGTTTATGCAGGAGTGAAGAATCCTGAAATTGCCGATCGTGCCATTCCTGGAGAAGCAGGTTCACCGATTACGACTTCATCAGGTGCGGCTGAACTAGCGTTAGCGGCTCACCTCAAACAAGTAGGAGCTAAGATGTACGGCGCATTCTGGTGTCCTCACTGTCATGACCAAAAACAGCTTTTTGGCAAAGAAGCATTTAAACAGATTGATTACGTCGAATGCGATCCGAAAGGGAAAAATCCGCAGCCTGATGTTTGTCAAGCAGAAGGTGTGAAAGGATACCCGACCTGGAAAGTAAATGGTCAGACGGTTTCTGGAACACAGTCTTTAGAAGAACTGGCACGACTGTCGGGTTATCAAGGCGCAAGTAATTTTCAGAACGTAAAGCCATCGCCTTAGTGAGAACCTTGAATACTCTAAACACACCTCAAACTCAGCAGCAAAAGATAAAACGCCTCTGGTGGGTGTTTGGGTTACGTAGTGGACTTTTTCTAGTTGAACTAGGAGCCGGACTTTGGAGCCATAGTCTTTCGCTGTTAGCAGGATCAGGGCATCTATTCTCAGATTTGATTACGCTAGGACTGACGCTACTAGCGACTTGGTTCACACAACGCCGTACTGCAAACCAAACTGCAATCAGTCAGAGTAGACGGCTCGAAGCTGGGATTGCTTTACTTAACGGAGTGAGTTTAGCGATCGTTGCGATCCTTCTCGGACGGGAAGCGATCGAGCATTTACAAAGCCCTGAACCTGTACTAGGCTTGCCATTACTGGGTGCAGCAGGACTAAGTTTGATGATCAATGGTTTAAGCGTTTATCTATTGCACAATGACCATCATCATGATCTGAATCTGCGCGGTGTGTTTTTACATGGAGTTGCTGATGCGGCGAGTTCGATCGGGGTGATGGTTGCAGCTTTAGCGGTTTATTTCTTCAATTGGGTTTGGGTCGATGCTGCGATCGGGTTACTCGTTGCCCTGCTGATTTGCCTCAGCACAATTTCTTTAGTGACAGATAGTTTACGAATTCTAAGGCATCAATCCGTCTAAACAGTTACAAATAACTGAATGTCCTTTTTATACCTATCGCCTCGCATTGCTCATTATCCCGCATCTGCACGCTTAACGATTTTCGTCGTTACTTTGTTGGGGCTGTGGTTCCCGATCGCACTTCCCGTTTATTGGATTTGGGGCACAAACAACACCATCAGCATCATTACAGTTCTGGCACTCTATATCGAATTTGTCGGATTGCTTTGGATCTGGGGGCGAACGGTTCATCAAGATACTTGCCCGCTTCAGCAGCACGGATTATTGAGAACTCGGCAGAATCGGCGAGAGCTATTGAAAGGGATGGTCATTGGAGTCGTGAGCTTGTTTTGCTTGTTCCTAGTAGAAGGCGCGATCGGCTGGATTGAATGGCAACCAATCCCGCAAAACTTACTCAGAATCATCTTAGAAGGTTTACTCGTCGCATTCGGTGTAGGACTAGCAGAAGAGCTACTCTTTCGCGGTTGGCTTGTTGATGAATTGCGATGGAACTATCGCCCACAACTTGCGATATGGATTAGCAGTACCGTTTATGCTTCCCTTCACTTCGTTAAACCCTGGTCGGAAATTCTGCGAACGCTGCCTAGCTTTCCGGGATTGTTGCTACTGGGTTTAACGCTCGGTTGGGCGAGGCAATTTCATCAGGGACGCTTGGGATATGCGATCGGGCTTCATGCAGGTTTGGTCTGGGGCTACTACATCATTAGTGTGGGGAATTGGGTGCGATACGTGGATCGAGTTCCTGTTTGGGTGACAGGGATCGATCGTAATCCCCTCGCAGGCGGCATGGGACTATTATTTCTGAGTGCGATCGCGCTGAATTTGCGTTTCAAACGTCAGACTTAGAGTGACTTTAGCAGAATGGTTTGAGCGATCGCGATTTAATCTCAACAAATTTATATGACTAAGTTTCTACCGTCTTCGACTCATCGATTTAATCAGATTAATTCACGAGGACAGAAGACTACTATCCAACGCAAACGTAAGGCAATGATTTTAATGCTGCTGACTGCATTAATTCTGCTAGGTGGATTAGGCGGTCGCCTGTTTTACGTTCAAATCGTTCAGGGAAAGTACTATGCTCAACTTGCTCAAGAGAATCGGGTTCGACTGATTACAACACGAGAGGAGCGAGGAAGAATTGTCGATCGCCAAGGTCGAATTTTAGCAGGGAGCAAGCTTTCCTACTCGATCGCGCTTCAACCTTCGGCGCATCAGCCAACGGAGTGGACTACAATTCTTAGTCGGCTCTCGAAGATTCTAGACATTCCGACTGCCGACCTTCAAAATCGCTTAAACCAGGCGACGAACCGTTCCCAATGGGCTGTCGTTGTAAAACGAGGAATCAATGCCGCTCAAGTGACACAAATTAAGGAGCAACTTAGTAGTTTTCAAGGCGTTGAAGTTCGGCAAGATCTGATGCGTCACTATCCAAATGGAACGTTAGCAGCTCATGTTCTGGGGTACGTGGGTGAGATTGATGCTGAAACAATGAAAGCTCGTCAGGGTCAGGAATATCATTTTGGTGATTTGCTTGGTAAAGCAGGCATTGAAGCCGTTTACGAATCTCAACTTCGGGGGCAACAAGGCGGGCAGCAAGTTGAGGTCAATGGGGTTGGGCAAATTATCAGGAAGCTTGCTGATAAACCTGCTCAACCTGGGCAAGAGATTCAACTCACACTGGATTTAGAGTTGCAGAAAGCAGCAGAAGTGGCACTGGGCGATCGTATTGGCGCGATCGTTGCGCTCAATCCTATGACTGGAGAAGTTTTGGCAATGGCAAGCCGCCCTGATTTTGATCCCAATCTATTTACCAAGCAGATTAGTTCCCAAGCGTGGCAGCAACTTCAAGCAAAACAGTTTCCATTCGTTAATCGGGCACTTCAGGCATATCCGCCTGCCAGCACCTTCAAAATCATCACTACGATCGCGGCATTGGAGTCCAGCAAATATCGTGCGAATACCGTTCTGGATACCTATCCTTATCTTTCGATCGGTGGCAGCCAGATTTGGGAATCGAATCGATCGGGATTTGGGCGAGTCGGATTTGTGGATGCACTGGCTTGGAGCAGCAATACCTTTTTTAGTCAGGTAGCAGTCGGGATAGGCGCGACTCCCATCCTTGACTGGGCAAAACGATTCGGGCTAGGACAAAATACAGGAATTGAACTATCAGCAGAAGAAGCACATGGGTTCGTGCCTAGCCCAGATTGGAAGCAGAAGCAATTGAAAGAAGGATGGTATGTCGGGGATACGATCAATACCTCGATCGGTCAAGGAATGATGCAGGTAACGCCGCTTCAGGCTGCTATCATGTTCGCAGCCGTAGGCAATGGAGGCTACCGCGTTCAACCTTTTCTGGTTAAAAAGAATCCGGCAATTTCAGTACGACAGCAAAAAAAATCACTCAACCTCAAGCCTGAGACGCTTCGGGTTTTACAAGCAGGATTGCGAAGTGTCGTCAGTAAAGGAACAGGACAAGCACTGAACGAAACGAGGCTGCCACCCGTTTCGGGTAAAAGTGGCACAGCCGAAGACCCGCCACGTCCTACTCACGCCTGGTTTGGAGCTTATGCACCGAGCGATAAACCTGAAATCGTCGTCGTCGCCTTTGCTGAAAATGCAGGGGGTGGCGGTGGTGCGATCGCTGCACCGATGGTTCGTCAAGTGATGGAAACTTATTTCAAAACAAAGCAATCTGATACCGGAATAGAGAGGTCGGAATAAATGCTTGACACTTTGAAAATTGCCTAGTTGAAGAAAGAAATAGACTGTCATCGGTGTCGAGCAAAGCCGAGACAATCCATTTCATTGGTTCATCCTGCCGTTCGCTGCAATGGTGATCGCTGTTTCCGAAGGCTAAATCCAGCTAGTAGACCCACAACAATCAAACCTGTGAAGTAGACTAATCCAATTAAACGAATCTGAAGCAGCGGTGCAACCCCTTCAACCTCGATCGTTTGCTCAACCTGGAAGGGCTGAAACTTCCGAACTGCGGTGGAACTAGGAGAAACCTGTACCTCGATTTTATGTGGCGCACCATCAAAAAACTGCTGTTGCCAGTTAAATTGCCCGGTCGCATCATTTAGCCCTTCGTAAGCAAAAGCCGTCCAGTTGTTCTCAAGCTGAGTCGTTGTTATTTTTAGTTGGACATCTGGGATAGGCTGCTTGGTTTGGGAATCCATGACGCTGACTTGCAATCGAGCGGGCTGACCAACGATCGCGCTTTTGTCTCCAGTTAATCGCATCTCAAGTCCTTGGACTTGTCTAACGGCTGGAGTACCCGATTTCGGAGCAGGTTCAGTCCTATGTGACATCGGCATCGACATCTCGGACTGTGCCATTTCTGCACTGACGTTGACGTAAAGAAGCGCTGAGATCGCAACGACGGTCGCGCCACTCAACAACAATCGAACGCGCTGCGGTGCAATCTCTCCCGGTTGAATCGATTGCTGCCCTGCAATAATCCAGCCTCCCCCAATGCCGACTGCTAGTAAAATCACTGCCAGAATCGCAAAGTTACGATACTTGACCCAGTTCTCAGGAATTGACAGTGTTAGAGTGTCTTCAAACGGAGCAAACGCATCTGCAATTTGCGGCGTGACCTTCGCTTTGAGTTGGTAAGTGCCTCGAATCGGAAAAACTTGTTGAAGCTGTAATGTGCCTTCGGTTGTGGCTCCTTGAATGTCTAATAGCTTCGTCCCTTCTACGATCGGGAAATCAGTCGTAAACCAAGGCGTTTTTGCGGGCGTGAGCAATTCTAGCTGGATGTTAGCATTCTTGAGCGGTTGCCCTGATAGGTCGATCGCTTGCACAGTTAGTTGAACAGGTGGCTTGTAGGTTTCTGCTTCAGCTTCAAAGGGAAGAATCTGAGTCAGTGGCGGCTCAGTCGTTAAGCGAACCGATGGCGATGATTGAGAGACTGCGATCGAGCCATAGAAAATGAAGCTCATCAGACAAAAAATGCCGATGAACACAAAGCGATTTAATTTTGGCATAGCTACCTCACGATTGTTGTTAGTGGCAAGAAACCATCAGCGTGTGATGTCGCAGGGAATGTACCTTGTCATGAGCCGCTGGATAAGTCGTGAAGTAGATTGTCCAGAGGATTAAAGCGCAGAGCGAAACATAGAGCGTGGCTTGTACGGGTGTGGATAGCGTGAAGCGGGTTGCCTGTTGAGAAAATGAAGTCGATCGAGTGATCATTCTGTACCTCGCAGATGAATTAAACCGTGGAGCAAATCGGCGGGCATCCTGGCTAGTCAATCTCGAATTCATGACTGATTTACAGTTGCGGGACAGCGTTGGACTTGCACCAAACTTTCCCCTTTACTTCTGATGGCTGATCCCCACCAGAACCGATCGTGTCTGTTACTTTAGCGCGATTTTGTCGATCGCCTCGATTTTTTAATTTTTCTTCGGCTTAGTGAGTGCGATCGCTCCTATCTCTCTCGAATGGCAAAGTCTTTGTCTGCATCATTCAACCCTTTAGAAGTATGAAACTCGATCGCCCTGCCTCTACCTTTATTTCTAACCGTGCTATCAAAAATGAAAGAAAAATGAAAATCTTAACTGGAGATGGTACTGTTAAAAAATGAAAGAAAAATGAAAGGCTCAGTCTATGTCACTTTCTGAACATCGCCCCAGTTTGCCAGAGGTGCATCGCAGCATCGAAGTCCCGAATGTCAAAAGCTTTTGGCGCAAATTATTGGCATTTGCAGGACCGGGATATCTTGTCTCTGTGGGCTATATGGACCCTGGAAACTGGGCGACTGACATTGCGGGCGGGTCAAAATTTGGCTATACCTTGCTCAGTGTCATTTTGCTTTCAAACCTGATGGCGATTTTGCTGCAATCGCTTTGTGTACGGTTAGGAGTCGCAACCGGAAAGGATCTCGCTCAAGCGTGTCGGGACTACTTTTCTCCTCGAATTAGCTTTGTTTTGTGGGTACTGTGTGAGATTGCGATCGCGGCTTGTGATCTCGCCGAACTGCTAGGAAGTGCGATCGCGCTCCAACTTCTATTTGGATTGCCCTTAGTTTGGGGTGTCTGTATTACTGCGCTCGATGTTTTAGCGCTGCTATTTCTACAAGGCAAAGGCTTTCGCTATGTGGAAGGATTAGTCATTCTGCTAGTCGCAACCGTTGGGATTTGTTTCGGGGCAGAAATTCTATTTTCTCGTCCTGATATTGGCAGCATTTTACAGGGCTATGTGCCAAATCGTGAAATCCTGCGGAATCCCCAGATGCTTTACATTGCGATCGGGATTCTGGGTGCTACAGTAATGCCACATAATCTCTATCTGCATTCTTCGATCGTCCAAACCCGCAACTGGCAGCCAACGCCGAAGAAACGATGGGAAGCGATTAAATTTGGAACAATTGATTCAACGGTTGCCCTTTCGTTTGCATTATTCATCAATAGTGCAATTCTGATTGTTGCTGCTGCGACCTTTCACATTTCTGGAAATCACGATGTCGCAGAGATTCAAGATGCGTATCAACTCCTTTCACCATTGTTAGGGGTGAGTGCTGCGAGTGCGATTTTTGGAATTGCGTTACTTGCTTCTGGGCAGAGTTCGACCCTGACTGCAACACTGGCGGGTCAGATTGTGATGGAAGGCTTTCTACAAATCAAATTACCGCCCTGGTTGCGTCGGTTAGCCACTCGATTGATTGCAATCGTTCCTGCGTTGATTGCGATCGTCTTTTTTGGTGAACAGAGTACTGGCGGATTGTTAGTGTTTAGCCAAGTGATTCTGAGTTTGCAGCTATCGTTTGCGGTGATTCCACTTGTGATGTTTACGAGCGATCGCCGATTGATGGGCGAGTTTGTCAATCCGCGCTGGCTCAAGATTGTAGCCTGGGCAGTCGCAATTTTAATTGCTGGATTGAATGGTTGGCTGTTGATTCAAACTGTGATGAATTGGATGCAGTAAGCGATCTCAGTAGCATTTCAGGAAACTCGTTTAAGTTTTAACTGACTCAAAGCAATTTTCATCCTGATTTCATTTTCGAGTGAAATCATAGAAGTAGGCTTCTCGATTGAACGGAACGCTTCTCATTGAAGTCTTAGCTGGAAGACATCAATGCACGTTACGCGATCTGTTCAATCAGAATTTTACTTTACTCTAATAAAATATGAAAATTGCCTGTGTATCTATCTATGATCCCAAGCGGGAAAAAGACTTTGGCATTTACACCCATCACTGGATTCCAACGCTCGAATCGCAGTTTGAATCGGTTGACTATATTCACGACTTTAGACATCCCTTAACCTATCCGACGATCGCAGCGAGAGCAGCTTACTACAAAAAACTATTGAAGAAGTACTATAGCCCTCGCAGTGATGCCATCTTAGTTCGAGATCAAGGGCGACAACTCAGCTACAAACTCTCAAAGCTGAATATCGATGCGGTTCTCAGTCTAGAAAGCCCATCAGCACAACCGATTGCTTATGTAGACACCGACAAGCCGATCGTCTTTTGGGAGTCTGGCACGTTTGCGGCATTAGTCGATTTCTACCCGTACTATCGCAGAAGTACGATGTGCGATCGCACCTTTGAGGATGGTTTAGCAAACGAAAGAGCCGCACTCGAACGCTGTCAGTTAGCGGTGTATCACTCCGAATGGGCAGCACAAAGCGCGATTCAAACTTATGGCATCAGTCCAGAGAAAATCAGAATTGTTGCACCTGGTGGTAACTTTGAATCGAATTTCTCGATCGAAGATGTCAATGCTGTGATTGATGCGAGATCTAGCAATCTCTGTAAACTTCTCTTCCTTGGAGTCGATTGGGAGCGCAAAGGTGGAGATTTAGCAGTGCGAGTTGCAAGACAACTCAATGATGCAGGATTGCCAACTGAGTTATCGATCGTCGGTTGCGATCCCCCAGCCGATGAACCCATCCCCAGCTTTGTGAAGCCGCTCGGATTTATCTATAAGTGGAGTCCGGAGGGGCGCGAAAAGATGGTGAAACTACTATCCGAGTCACACTTTCTGATTCTGCCGACGATCGCAGATTGTTTCCCATTAGTCTTTGGCGAGGTAAGCGCATTTGGACTCCCTTCACTCAGCACTAAAGTTGGAGGTGTGCCTTACGCGATTAAAGATGATTGGAATGGAAAAACCTTTGCGCTTGATGCAAGTGCAGATGAGTATTGTACTTACATCATGAACTTGTTTACGAACTATCAAGATTACAAGCAATTAGCACGATCGACCTTCCAAGAACATGAAACGCGGCTCAACTGGCGAGTCGCAACGAAAACAGTGAAACAACTGATATCAGAGATTGTCTAACCAACCAGGTTCATCAGAACTAGCCAGTTTTGATGTTTGAGAAATAGAATTATCGCAATGCTCAAAATCCAGCCGAGGAGGGCAAATTGTAGCGGGCGATCGCCCAGCAAAATCTCTTCGGGTCGCTCTGCCTGTTCTTCTGAGCGAGGCTCACTAAGGTATTGATAGCGGAATACACCATACAAGACAAATGGAACCGTTAAGAGCATCCAGGCAGTTGTTGCGCCTCGCACTTGTTGCCCTGAACTCCAAAGCGTGTAAGCCATAACGGTTCCAACTGTGACCAAGTTCTCCATCCGTTTGAGTAAATCGATCGAATAAAATTGCAGTACTGATCTCGTTTGCTGTATTGATTTTCGCAGTTCTGCTTTGCGTTTTTCAATGGCTAGGAACAGCGCTAACATTCCAGTACAGATCAAGAACCAGGGAGACAGTACGACGAAAGTACTTGCGGCTCCAGCAAATGCACGAAGAATAAAGCCACCCGCGATCGCGAAAATATCCAAAATCACGACTCGCTTGAGCTTGAGATTGTAGGCGATTTGCAATAGTGCATAAGCGACGATCGCGCTTCCTAACCCTCGACTGTGTGCCCAAGCGATAATCAGTGAAATGGAAAGGAATGCGATCGCGCTCGAAATCGCAACGGGAACAGATACTAAGCCTGCTGCAATCGGGCGATTTCGCTTAATCGGATGTCGTCGATCGGCTTTGATATCAATTACATCATTGATCAAGTAGAAGCTACTAGAGACACCACAGAATAGGATAAAAGCAAGAATGCTGCCAGAGAGCGCATCAAGTTGCATCCGAAACGCAAACAGTGGAGCCGCGAACACGATCAGATTCTTTGTCCACTGCCGAGGTCGTAACGCTGTCAGAAAAGCACTTCCCCAAGCAAGAGGAAGTTTTGAATGAACTTTCATAAGTTAGTTGTGGCGATAGAGGTAACGAGGATAGTTCAGCGTGTAGTGTTTGGGGAGGGTTTTAAGTGCTGCAAAGCGAGTGCCTAGATCAGTGTCTAACACATAGTTCTTTTGCAAAAAGTTCAGTCGCCCGTCTTGCTCTAAGGGAAGGTTGTGAAGTAAATAAGCTTTCCCTTTGGGCTGTACTACTGATTGAAGTAATTTTTCTAGAGGCGGATATTTTGCTGGGTTTGGATTCTTTCCCCGTACCAAATCATCGAGTGGAACCCAATGTAATGAAGGTGAGAATAATTTCTGATCTTGAAGTTGCCCAATCCACGGCGCATAGACGGTTCCGGGAAGCGCCTTGAGGTAACTTATAAAGTCTTGATAGACCATTTGACTTTGCGAGGAGACAATCACAGACATCGGATTGTAAGCAAACAGGGCGAATGAAAGTGCGATCGCAAAAAAATGCAGTCCGAATTGTTTTAATCGCGGCATCATGCAATCGAATGCCATTACCCCAACCATGATGAACCAAGTCCCCATTGGAATGAACACATTATTATTAGAACCCGGTGTCAGCGTAGCTAAAATGCCGCTCAAGACTGCAATTGGAAACATGAAGTACCAAATGTTCTGGCGGAGTTTCTGAATGTGCGAGAGAACAACGATCGTACTTGCTGCCGCTAGAATTGGATAAGAGAATAGAATCAGCTTGAGGAAGCGCACTACTTCCCAGTACTGGATTTCAACCCACTGACGCGGAACTGTCCAAGTAAAGTAGTGAAAGCGACTTCCAAAGACCCAATCTGGTACGACAAGATAAAGTCCTGCTCCTAATCCGCCTGCAATCAGCCAGTATGCCCAAGCTTTTTTGAACCCACTGCGCCAAGTGAGATAAATCAAAGCTGCGATCGCAAAGATCGATCCTTGTTGCTTAAACCAGAATGCTGCAACAAACATCAGCATTGCCAGACATTCAACGATCCAAGACCTCGATCGATCAATCAGATAGCACCCTAGTAAAATCGAGAACAGCAACAGCGATTCTGCATGAGCATTATCGAGATAGGTATCCATGACGCGATAGGCTGCCGCAAATAAACCGACTGCAATCAATCCCCACCCGTTCGATTGGGTCTGTCGGCGAACTGCTAGAAAGACCACGATTCCTGAACCTGCCGCGCCCAGAATTGCAACCAGCCGCATCGTAAACAGATTTGCTCCGAAGACGATCGCAAATGGAACTGTCAACACATAAGAAAGTGGATTGTAAGCCAATGCGACAAAATCAGAAGACGGTTCTGGATAGAGTGGCAGTCCTTGCATCAATCGCTGGAGATGCTGAACTCGCAATAGCTCCATTGCTTCGAGATTCAAAGGGAAGTCGATGTGATTGAACCATAAGAAGACAATGAACAGGATTTGTGCGATCGCATATCCACCTAGAATTATCCGAATCGATTTTGCAGCTTTCTGACTATAAAGATAAAGGGGTGATGCGATCGCAATCAGAATAAATAGACTGAGACGAACAGCACTATCCGGTATGGATACGCTGTTTAAAGAGAAATGATTAAACATCAGTGTTTCAAGTCGATCAACAAAGGACACAACAAAATGATGATCTATGACTGAAACCGAACCCTACTCAAAACAGAAGCACAACGAATTCTCGGAACTGAGCACACTTTTTCTAAGCCGTTTTGCACTCATATTCAAGCGTATGGGATCAAGATGAAATCAAGATGAAATTCTATTCACATTGGAGTCTCTTAATTATTTCTCAATCTATCATCATTCATAATTAAGGCGAGATCACTGCGCTCTAACCGCTACGATCACAGAGAATAGCGTCCTGATCAAAATAAACGCCAACACATCAAAATGAAATCAGGATGAAATAGAGCTTCTACAGGTCAAAACTTACAACTTTTCAGCGGCAAAATGCAGACTTGATTAGGAAACAGCAGATCAGCTAGGTTTTTAGATTTTTTCTAGATACAACGTTTGAGAGGCTCAGTATTTTCGCTGAGATGATGAATTCATTTCTGTCTCGCCGTAACGAATTAGCCTCTAGATTCAAAAAATAAGTGAACTCTCTAACGTGAAAATGAACGATTCTCCGCGTGTTGTCATCGGATTACCTGTTTACAACGGACAAAACTATCTCAGAGAAGCGATCGAGTCTGTACTAGCTCAGACCTTTACAAACTTCCTGCTTGTGATTAGCGACAATGCTTCAACGGACGCAACTGAAGCAATTTGCCGAGAATATGCAGACCAAGACGATCGCATCATCTATCATCGTCAGCCTGTGAATATTGGCTGCGCTCCAAACTTTAATTTCGTCTTCGAGCAGTATGGTGAACGTGCGTCTTACTTTAAGTGGCACGCTCATGATGATTTGATTGCGCCTAAATTCTTAGAGCGGTGTATGGCTCTGCTCGATGCCCGTCCAGAAATCGCGATCGCGAATTGTCGAGCCATTGCAATTAATGAACAAGGCGCACAGATTGGCACATTTGATCATGAAATTCGCCTCAGTGGAAAGACACCTTCCGAGCGATTTTGGCGATCGCTGTGGGCAGGTTACTTCACTGAACATTTTGGGCTACAACGTTCTAGCGTATTAGCAAAAACTTGTCTGTACGCTAGTTTCACCGGGTCTGATCGAAACTTTGCAGTAGAACTCATTCTGCAAGGGAACGTTGGCTATGTCGAAGAATATCTTTACTTTCGACGTGATCATCCCGATTGCTACTGTCGGATCAAAGACGAGGCTAAAAAGCTAGCATTCTTCGATCCCAAGATTCGGCGCGAACTTTGGCGATTGACAGGACTGCTCAAAATGCGAGCTTATCTTGATGCGATCGCTCGATTTCCCTTACCGCTCAGTGAACGAATTCGCTGCCTCCGAATGCTGACAGAATGGACATTGAGACGTGGTATCGAGAGTGCGACGGGCGCAGGTGAGAAGTTCGGCGACCAATTCAGACGTGAGTTTGCAGCGAACCGAGAATGGGCAGATAGTACTCAAAGCATATCGTAATGAGTGAGTTGTCGGCTGGTGATTTTACCAATCTGCCCACAATGTTTATCAGATAGGATTGTGGGTGGATTGGTAAAGAGACTAACGAGATTTGTTGAACTCGCTGCGTGAGTGCTTGAGCGGGAATTGAACTGTAAATAGACTTCCTTTTCCCAATTCGCTTTGAACATGAATCTTACCGTGATGTGCTTCGACAATCGCCTGAGCGATCGCTAAACCTAATCCCGCGCCGCCAGTGTGTCGAGAGCGATCTGAACTAACGCGATAAAAGCGATCAAATACACGCGCTTGGTCTTCTGCGGCAATTCCGACTCCTGTATCTTGCACCTGAATGACTGCATTTTGGTCTTCAATCAACAACCGCACTGTCACAGTTCCTTCAGATGTGTACTGAATTGCGTTTGTGATTAGATTTGTGACCAGTCGGTAAAGCTGCTCTTCATCACCGACGATATTCACAGGGTGTTGAACCCTAAGTTCTAGTGCAAGGGTAATCTGAGCAGAAAGCGCAAAGGCTGCCATCTCTTCGACTAAATCTTGCACAATATCATTGAGACAGACAATTTGTCGCTTGATTGGGAAGACTTTGAGATCCATGCGGGACAGCATGAGCAAATCTTGCACAAGTTGAGACAGTCTTGCATTTTGCCGTTCAATCGTCTGGAGTGTTCCTTGTGCTTCAGATAAACTTGTTGTGCCTAATGTTGCTTCGACATTGGCTTGAATCGCTGCCAGTGGCGTTCTGAGTTCATGTGCCGCATCCGCTGTAAACTGTTGAATCTGTTGATACGAGTCATACACTGGACGCATGGCAATTCCCGCTAGTCCCCAGCTTGCTGCACCAATGACCAAAATTGCGATCGGCATTCCGAACAAGAAGAAAATCTTGAGCGATTGGAGGTGGTCATCATACCCTTCAAGCGTTCGCCCCACCTGCAAATATCCCCAAGGCTGTCCGGTCGAAGTCTTGAGTTGTAATGAAACCTGATGATAGCGTTGTCCCTGAGTGTCAATAATTGTTCGCCAAGGTTGCGTTTGAATTTGAGGTGTGGCTTGTGGCGGAGTGTTCACTGCTCCGATGCGCTGCAATGAGAGATTAAGGAACTGAATGTAGTACAAATCTTGAGTACTCACTCCTAGTACATGGATGTGTGATGATGGAGGCGGTGTTTTACAAGTGGTCTGACTGCGGCAGAGACCAGGTAGAACTTGCTCAACGCGATTGCTCAGGCTTCCCGGTTTGTCTAGGATCGGTTCCAAACTATCGTGCAATGTTCCTGCGAGGGTTTCGATTTCACCATCGATCGCGTTCCAATGTACCTGTGCTAAATGAAGATAAACAGCAATTCCGCAGCCGCTCAAAATCAATCCCATCACGCCTGCATACCAGGCTGCGAGTTTCAGACGAGTTCGATTAAACAGTTGGCTTTGGTGCATAGAATTGAATGAGTGCTGGTTAAATCATAGCTTGACTCTGAGAATAACGTGAGCAAACCTTTTGTCGATAGCAACAATTAGAATCGAAAGTAACACTCGAAATTTTGCGGCTGAATCTGCGTTAGAAAAAGCGTGAAGTCTTGGAACAGTAGGCTTCACGCTGCATATGGTACATTGCTAGAACTGCCCAAGCACCTCAAACAGGCTAGCTGTTCCTACTATTAATGCTATCTACGAAAAATGAAACCACTATGAAATTCTGCGCGGTTAGAGTAAACCATTAAGACACAATTCAACTTTTGCATCCACTGAGTTTGCTGTGGTAACTAGAATACCACTCGACCGTTTTTGCAAGTCCCTGCTCTAGCGAAACTTTCGGCTGCCATCCCAGCTTTGTGATCGAAGCTTCAAGGTTTGCAACGCGAACTTGTTCCATCGGTCGATCGTTCAACGCGCCAAACTCAGGCTGAATGCTCGGATTGATTAACTGGGTCAGGTGCTGCACAATGCTAGAGATTGGAGTGAGTGTTCCGGAACCCAAATCAAATACATCACCCTCGACCCCTGAAGTCTGTGCTGCTGCAATCAAACCATCAACGACATCTTCGACATAAATCCAATCCACCTGACGCTGACCACTACTTAGCTTTGGTGCTTCTCCTCTAAGCAAAGACAGCGTGACATAGGGAATCAATTTGTCAAAATTCATCTGCGCCGGACCATAGACCAGAAACACTCGCGTTCTCACGATCGGCAGTTGATACAAATGTTGAAACATCTGAGCATAAGCGCTACTTGACCATTTCGCTGCCGCATACGGCGAAGATGGAACTGGAGTTTCTCCTGCATCCGGTTCTTCTAATGACCCAGCTAGTACAATTTTCCGCCCACCCAATTCAGCCATCAATGTCAGCAAGTTCACCGTACTGATCAGATTGCCTTGCAGTGTGGAAACGACCGTATTGATTCCGCGTGCGCCAGTGACATGACCTGCTAGATGAAAAACGACATCGGGTTTCACCTGGGTGACGGCTCGCCGCATATCGTCAAAACTTGCCACATCCCCCTGCAACCATCGAATTGTAGAACTAGCTTCCTGATAGACACGGGAAACACCGTAAACTTCTGCTTGATACCCCTGAAGTCTTCGACAGAGATGCTGACCAATAAAGCCGCTTGCCCCAGTCACTAAAATCTTTGCGCCTGAGAGAGAAATTGATGAAGCAAACATAAAAGGATTCAAAGAAAGAATGTCTTGAGATTTTGCTGTTAGAGCCAGTGAGCAGCCAAAAGAGATAGACTGTAGCACAGCTAAATTCAAAAGCTCTGGGAGGAGATCGTCACGAAGTAGTCTATTTCTGAGCTACCCCATTAAGTCTTAGCTTAGAAGATCAAAATGAAAATAAGATGAAATATAGGAGGAAAAAGAGCTTGCGCCTAATTTGCTGTCCTTGATCTCGGATGAAATAGAGAAAATAAAATTGGAACTCAAAGTGAACGGTTCTCTTCTAAAACGATCATACTTTTCATCCTCGTTTCATCTTGATCCATCAAAATATGAACTGAAAGTTAATTGCTGACTTGAACGGCTAGTTCAAACGAAGTTTTTATGAGTAAGATGGCTCTGGATTCAATTCACCTTTATTTACAAGAAATTGGGCGTATTCCTCTGCTGACACCCAGACAAGAAGTAGAATACGGTAGACGAGTGCAACGACTTGTCAAGCTTCAGCAAGTCCAAGAGAAATTTGTTCAGCGCTTTCACAGAATTCCTACGGTAGAAGAATGGGTGCGTACTGCTCAACTTTCTAGTTGCCAAGAGTTAGAGCAAATTCTGAACGAAGGTGAATCTGCTAGGCGAAAAATGATTGAGGCGAATCTTCGATTAGTGGTTGCTGTTGCAAAACGCTATCAGAAACACCCTATGGATTTGCTTGACTTGATTCAAGAAGGAACGCTCGGCTTAGAGCGTGGCGTAGATAAATTCGATCCGAGTCGAGGCTATAAGTTTTCTACCTATGCCTACTGGTGGATTCGTCAAGGAATTACGCGGGCGATCGCATCTCAGTCACGAACGATTCGCTTACCCAGCCATATCACTGAAAAACTCAACAAAATTAGAAAGGCACAGCATGAATTAGCTCAACAACTGGGACGAACAGCAACTCTACTTGAAATTGCTCAGGTTGTAGGTTTATCTTCTGCTCAAATTCGGGAATTTCTAGCCTTTGCCCGTCACCCCATCTCGCTCAATCAGTTGATCGGAGTCGGAGAAGCAAAGGAAGTCGAGCGACAAGAACTGTTGCCTGACGACAGAATCTCACCTGATGATTACATGACTGAAATCATGCTGCGTGAGGAAGTCGTTGATTTATTGAGACAACTGCCTCTACAACAGCGTAAAATCCTGAGCTTACGATTTGGATTAGAGGATGGGCAAGCACTCTCTTTATCCCAAGTTGGTTTGCGTTTGCAGTTGAGTAAAGAGCGCGTTCGACAACTAGAACGTCAAGCGCTAGCAGTCTTACGACAGTGCGTAAGTTCTCAACCTCAATGAGATATTAAACAGAACTTGAATTGCTCTCAGCATTCAAACGGTAGCCAAGCCCATAGACGGTCTCGATCGCATTTTGAACGCCTTGATCTGCCAACTTACGCCGCAATAATCGCATTTGGGCTGCAACCACATTACTGGCAGATTCTGAATTGACTGTCCAAAGATGATTACGAATTTGCTCGGTGCTAACAATCTGATTCGCGTGTTTCATCAAATATTCTAACAACTGAAATTCCTTTGCGGTCAAGATCACTCTGGTAGCACTTTCTTGGGGATGTAGCACCAGCGTCGATGAACCATAATCGAGCATCAGTGAACCGACTTGCAGATTCTGCGATTGAAGTTGCGGTGATCGACGCTGTAAGGCGCGTAATCGGGCGAGGAGTTCGACCATGCCAAAGGGCTTGACCAAATAATCATCGGCTCCCGCATCGAGTCCGGTGACGCGATCGTTCAAACTGTCCCGCGCCGTCAGCATCAACACAGGTAGCGGACTGCCTTGAGCGCGGAGTCGTTTACAGAGTTCGATGCCAGATATACCCGGTAGCATCCAATCAATTACTGCCACTGTGTATTGAGTTTGAGCCTGGGTCAGATAGCTCCAAGCCTCAGTACCGTCTTGCGTCCAATCGACAATGTAGCGATTGCGAGTGAGCGTTTTCTCGATCGCCCTGCCTAAATCGGGTTCATCTTCGACAAGCAAAATCCGCATCGTCCTGATTATTAATAGGTTTGAATTCGTGCTGTTCCGAGAGGAATTTCTTGAGCAGACCCAATCGTTTTACCATAGACGGGGAATTGCCAAGTACGTCCGGTTAAATTAGAGGTTCTAACGTTGTTCAGGTCGATTTCAAGTGTTTCTCCAGCAGCGACAGGTGGGTTAAATGCGATCGTAACCCCTTTCTCACTCAATGAAGTAGTTGTATTGAGCGTCTTGCCAGTTGCATCCGTAACTGTTGCTTGACCAAATCGAATTTGTGCAGGTGCATTCTCAGGAACCTCGATGCGAATCTCAGATAAAGGAATACTGCCGACTTGAAGACCAATATGATAAGTGGCACGGGTGACTTTGACGCGATTTGGATACGCAGCGCTATGAATCACGGTCTTTTCTTTTGAGATTGGTATCTGTGCGAGTGCAGAGGAAATGGTGGCGGTAAGCAGTACTGTAACTGCTGCGGTCAAGGTGAATCGTTGCATTTGTGTTCTCCAAGCGATCGTAGAAACTTAACTGTTTCTGTCTTCTAGAATGGCACTCGAAAATGAAACGAGGATGAAATGCGAGGATGCTAATTTGAAAGGAAAGCCTGAAGCTTCTGCATCTAGGGGTAACTTCAGGCATTATTGTCTAAGGTGTGTTACTAGCGTGATTCAGCTAACTGAAGTAACCAGCGCCACTAAAGCTAAAAGTATCAGCCGAAAGTGAAATCGGCATGAAATTGCTTCAGTGCTGTCTACGTTTGGGAAATCAGTTGCTAAAGTCGGGTGCTATGGTCATCAATCCGAATTACACCAAGTGGAATGTCTGCATTGAGTCCGACAAGTCTACTCTCTAGCCCAAACAGCCAAATGCTGGAGTCACTCAGGGCACGAACATTGCTCATGTTAATTTGAATTGTCGTATCGGGTTCAACAGGTTGAGCAAACGCGATCGTTGCTTTCTGCCCATTCATCGTGACAGTTGCATCTAATGGTTTGCCTGCCTGGTCTTTCACAGTGATTTGCTGACTAAGGCGTAACTGTTCAGGTGCATCGATCGTTAGCGCCGACAATGCTCGACCCATAACGTGGAGCTTGAGAGCATAGCTTTTAGGCTGAAATCTTGCATTGTTCATGCTTCCTGCCGCGCTAACGACGTGGGGAACTCTGGTATTTCCGGCAATTCCTGCGGCTTGAGCAGTGGGGGCAAATGCAACAGATGCTAATATTAGAGCGCCAGCATACATCAATTTTTTCATGAGCGTTCTCCTAGTTTAAAGCCTTTAGAATCGTTGGTAAGTGATTCATCTATTTACAGTTTGGCAAATAGAAATGAAAACATAATGAAAAGATAAGTAATACTAAAAAGATCGGTATTTTTACAGAATAAAGACAAAAAAGCGATGCTTGTGACATCGCTAATAAAACATCTGTTAAGCTGAAGCGTTACTTCATGATACCTACCATCCGTCGGACGATCGACTACCGCATCCCTCTCTCACAAGCTCGTTGCTCTGCAAATGCTCTTTGCACCATTGCACCAGCCGTAGCAGGTTTCAACAGACAGGTTGATTGGGTGTCTGAGGTCGATCGCTGCTCGATCAACCCCTGCGAACTATTAGAGGCGGGGGGCTGTGGCGCAGGTTGCTCTCCGCCTCGGTTGTGCTGTTGAATCACTTCCAAGCGCCGCGTTGCTGATTCTCCCGTCGTCCCATTTGCTGGAACAGGTTCTTTCGCAGAAGCGGCAGAACCAATTGAAGCGATCGCTAACATAAATGCAGTTCCAAAAACGAGTGTCTTCATCACCAAACTCCTAAATGATTGTGTCTGAAGTAGCAGTGCTTGGGTAGTGTTTCTCACTTTGCTACTTCTCGTTTGAGTCCTATTAATATCCTGACAGGCGATTATGAAACTGTGATGAAAAGGAGCGTCCAGAAGATGGAACGAATTTGTACAGGCTTTATCAAGCCGCGTTAGCATTGCGACAGGGTAGAGTTGCTGAGGGTGCTTGTATGTTGCCTGCGGGTCGCTCATTCCGCCATCAACCCCAGTATTATCAGGGATATTACACTTTGTCAAAGGTCATTGCGGCTCGATGATGCAGGCGAGGATTCATCATCAGGAACAGCAGTTTTAGTTGAAAGTAAAGTTAGGAGAAGTTAAGACAATGAGCCAGCCAAAATCCCCGAAACGCTCCATGAAGTGGATGACGATCGCAATGATTGCTTGTTGCGCGATTCCGATCGCGATCGCGCTGTCTCTCGGTGGCGGGTTGGGCATACTCCTCGGTCGTTCTACTCAGCGATCGACTTCTCCAACCTCTGCAAATTCAGCACAAAATCCGCCTCAATCTCAATCGAGTACGACAAAATCAGGCGTTTCCCTACAACCCGCAGAGAATTGGCAAGCGGACAATCACGTTCATGGTTTAGCAGTGAATCCGAAGAATCCCAGGGTTCTCTATGTTGCCACGCATAATGGATTGTTGCAGCGCTCCGAAGCAGGGCAATGGTTCTGGATGGGCAAGCAACGGGCTGACTACATGGGCTTTACGGCTGATCCAACCAACGAGAACCGTTTTTACTCCAGTGGACATCCTTCAACCGGAGGCAATTTAGGATTTCAACTTAGTGACAATCAAGGGGAAGATTGGCAACAAATTGCTCTTCCCGGCGTAGACTTTCATGCTTTAGCCATTGCTCCCAGTAACCCCAATGTCTTTTATGGATTTCCTGCTTCTGGTGCAGAGGGAATACACCGCTCAACTGATGGGGGCAAAACGTGGGTACAGACCCAGATGAAAGGGCTAGAAGCGGCTCCTTTTGGTCTACACGTTGATCCGCGTAACGCTGACCATGTGTTTGCGACCACTCGTGCAGGTTTGTATGAAAGTCGCGATCGCGGTGAGACTTGGAGCGCGATCGCGAGTACTCAAAATGCGCCGATTGCAGGTTTAGCGCTGTTAAATTCAAATAACACCCTGATGATCGGCTATCGTGTAGTTCAATCTGATTCGGGTTTGTACCGAAGTGACGATAATGGCAAAACCTGGGAGAAATTAGGAGCGGGAACTGAAGGAGTGATTTTGCAACTTGCAATCTCGCCTAGTAATTCCCAAATCATTTATGCTGTTAACGAAAATAACATAGTGTTTCAATCTCAGGATGGTGCTAAAACGTGGACACGATTAGGGTAGTATCGTTCGTGAAAACACAGGATCAGAGGCAAGTTCTCAACGACGGTCAAAATGCTAAATTGCTATTAATTGTCGTATGCTAAATCGTTGGTTCAACTTACCAGAGTGGAATGTTGGTATCTTCTCATTTCTGCTGAATTTTGTTTGGGAGATTCAACAAATGCCGTTTTATCAGATTCCGGCTGAGTTCTCTCATTCAGATATGATCAACGGATGTACGCTTGCGACCGTTGGCGATGTCGGCATTTCGATCGTGGCTTTTTGGACAGTGGCAGGAATCTCAAAATCGCGCCAGTGGGTTCATCGATCAAGGCGCTGGCAAATTAGCAGCTTCATTCTAGTTGGCGTTGTGATCACAATTATCTTTGAAGCTCTAGCGACCGGAGCACTCAACAGATGGAAATATGGTACTTCGATGCCAACACTTCCATTCCTGGGAACTGGACTGCTGCCGCTATTTCAGTGGGTGCTGCTGCCGCCGATCGTGATTTGGTTCGTCAAGCGCCAACTGTCTGATATTAGACGTAGACACACGAGTGGAATTCTCAATTAGCTTTGTTTCCTTGCCTAAGTAACAAAGTGTTCGGCTTGTAAAATCTGGTATAGATCAACGTTTGGCTCAACCAAGCAAGTATGTCCACTGTGCGGCAAAACAACTACCTGAGCAGCAGAAAAAAGTTTGCTTAGGCGTTGAGCTTCTGCAACTGATGGCAGCAGTCGATCCGCTTGACTCGCAATCAGTAAAATAGGCTGGGTGAAGCGATCGAGGAGAGTTTGATCAATCCGAAACTCAATTAACTGTGATAGTCGATACTCAGCCGTTTTTTTCGGTGCAACTTGGGCAGCTTTCCAAAGGATTCGCAGCCTTGCCAGTGGAATGCGGATGAGCGCGGAGGTTAACCATAGGATGACGATCGGAGACAACCTGTAAAGCAGTGGTGGTGTCCAAGCCATCAGGCGTGGACTTTGCTTCAGCCAAGCAACCCGATGAAACGAAGAAGCACAGTTAACCAGAATCAAGCGTTTCACTAAATGCGGAGCGCGTTCGATCAATTTCAAGGCAAGACAGCCTCCTAATGATTCACCACATAGATAAACGGACTGTCGCGATACTGTTTCTAACTCTGCTTGAATCAATGCGATCGTGCTTTCTGCCAGTTGCTCCCAAGTCATGAAATTTTGAGATGGGATGACGAGACAACGAACATCGAAACCCGCTGCCAAACTTTTAGTTTCAAGAGAAAGCAACTCTTTGCCCGTCTCATCCATTCCAGGCAAAAAGATGAGCAACGGACGGGTTGAATTTGAGGAATGAGGAGTCAGGAAATAGAGATCACGCTTAGATTCAATCATTACACTTGCCAAATCGTTTTTGCGCTATCAAGTTTGAGGTGGTAAAAGTACTCTGAAAGGCTGATTCAATATTGCGATCACTTGTCTTATTCTAAACCTCCATATCATTGCTAACGCTAAGCCCGACTCCTTGAGTATTTTGCGCTACATCAGCTTGGTAAATCTTCATTGCTCTCTAGTTTTGCTCATCAAAACATCGCCGTAAACCAGGAGGACTATTTGTGCGCCACGATCACCATCATCAGGAACCAAACCAACCCGATCTAGGATATGTGGGTCACTTTGAGCACGAAAAGCAATTAGAAAGAAACCTGCCTGACCCCGACCCACACGGCAACCAGGGAGGTCACGGTAAACAGCCGAGTCATGATCAACACGGGGCACACGATAAGCACGCTGGACACAGCCCAGACATCTTTAAACGCCGCTTCTTCATTTGCCTAGCGCTAACGTTGCCTGTTCTCTATTTTGCGCCAATGTTTCAGCATTGGTTTAACTATCAAGCGCTTCAATTTCCAGGTGTAGATTGGGTTACACCCATTCTTTCGACAATTATCTATTTTTACGGTGGCTGGGTTTTTCTGCGTGGAGCTTGGTATGAACTCCGCAGCAAAATTGGCATGATGACGCTGATCGCTCTAGCCATCACCGTCGCGTATGTTTACAGTGTGGCAGTATCTCTTGGATTGCCCGGAGATTCTTTCTACTGGGAACTCGCAACCTTAGTTGACATCATGCTACTCGGTCACTGGATTGAAATGGCTTCTGTTCAAGGAGCCAGCCGCGCTCTAGAGCATCTCGCAAATCTAGTTCCGTCTGTCGCTCACAAACAGGTAGACGGACGTATACAAGATGTCCCTGTTAGCTCACTAACTGAGGGAGATCAAATTCTGATTCGTCCGGGTGAACAAGTGCCGATCGATGGTGAAGTCATAGAGGGAAGCTCCAGCGTCAACGAAGCGTTTCTCACTGGAGAGTCGCGCCCAGTTCTCAAAAAGGCGAGCGATGAAGTTGTAGCTGGAGCCGTCAATGGAGAAGGTGCTTTAACGATCACAGTCACTCGCACCGGAGATAAAACAACGCTGAGCCAGATTATGCGCTTGGTTGAAGAAGCACAGGCATCTAAAAGCCAATATCAAACACTTGCTGACCAGCTTGCTTACTGGCTGACTTTGATTGCGATCGCAGTCGCAACGCTGACGTTCGTTCTTTGGTTATCGATTGGAACAGGAGGATTAACGTTTGCGATTAATCGTGCGGTGACGGTGCTAGTTATTGCCTGTCCTCATGCCTTGGGGTTAGCAATTCCCTTAGTGATCGTCAACGCAACAGCGATGTCCGCTAAGAACGGTATTTTAGTGCGAAACCGAGAAGCGTTTGAACGAGCGCGAGGCATTCAGAGGATCGCTTTTGATAAGACGGGAACCTTAACAGAGGGACGGTTTGGAGTACAAAGAATCTATGCTGATGGCATTGATGAGCTACAAGCTTTGTTAATTGCTGCCTCTTTAGAATCCTTGTCAGAACATCCGCTCGGACAATCGATCGTGCAAGAAGCAAACAACCGCAAGATGCAGCTTGCTAAAACGAATGATTTTAAAGCAGTACCCGGTCAGGGAGTTGAAGGCATTGTGAACGGTCAGCGTTATCGGGTTGGAAGACCAGAATGGGTTGAGGAGTTAAAACTGCGATTTCCTTCAACACTACAAAAAGCACTGCAAGAGAGCGAATCTCGTGGTGAAAGTGCGATCGTACTCCTGAATGATCAACAAGTTCTTGCACTATTCGGGTTAGCAGACCAGGTGCGAGAACGAGCGAAACAGGCGATACAACGCTTGCACGAGATGGAAGTTGAAACGGTGATGATTACCGGAGATGCGGAAGCGGTTGCAAAAACGGTTGCAACGGAATTAAACATCGATCGCTACTATGCTCGTGTGCTGCCGCAAGACAAAGCTGCGCTGATTCGACGGTTAAAAGCTGAGAAGCCTACAGCGTTTGTTGGCGATGGGATCAACGATGCGCCTGCTTTGTTTGAAGCAGATTTGGGACTTGCGATCGGAGCCGGAACCAATGTCGCGATCGAGTCGGCTGATCTAGTCTTAGTGAAAAGCGATCCGCTTGATGCAACTTACGCGCTGAAGCTTGCAAAAGCGACCTATAACAAAATGACTCAGAACTTGTTTTGGGCGACCGGATACAACGTGATCGGAATTCCCTTAGCGGCAGGGATTGCGGCTCCGTTTGGCATTCTATTATCGCCAGCAGTCGGCGCAATCTTCATGAGTGTTTCGACTGTTGTTGTTTCGATTAATGCAATGCTGTTACGCCGTCTTCGTTTGGATGATTGAATGGAGTAGAATAGCCTTCTACTGAACTAGGTAGCATAAGTTACTCAGAATTAGGTTTATCTCCTGAAATTTTCTGAGTCATAATAAGAGCAAGAATGCCTCTAGTAAATTGAGCATTCTGCTTCTTTGTGCAAGGTTGCAAAATCGATGACTGAATTGTTGAATGTCGTTCGTCAGTATAAACAAGACCCGGAATCTGTATACAGCACTTGGTTTATCAACAACGAGGATCGATTGAAAGCGTTTCGATCAATTCGTCGTGGTGTTCTGACTGTGGTTCAAGATATCAAAACTGGAAGCTTCGGGAACGATTTCAAAGGCTCTTCACTAGAATTTGTGTTAACCTGCATTACCGAGCAAAAGCAAGTTTTTGAAGGAGCAGCCCATCCGTTCTATTGGAAGCCGAAACTTCGCATTCCTGACATCTACGAGAATGAAGCTAATAAAGTTGCCTTTGGTCAGTTTCTTGAAACTTGTTTGAGCACAACCAAAGAAGAGCAGCTTGTTAAGCAAATTATCAAACTATCAGAGAGAAACATTAAGGGGTTAGGACCTGCGGTTGCCAGTATCCTCTATTTTCTGCACCCGACCCTGATTCCGCCTTTCAATACTGCGATCGTCAACGGATTTAATCTACTCTTCAACGAAAAGCAGAAACTTGGTTCGTGGACAAGTTATTTGAAAATACGAGAAGTGATTTTGCACACAAATGCTCAGTATCGAACCGAGCTATCAACGGATTTAGGTGCGATCGCAGGTTTACTCTTTGAGATCGGCGCAAATAAACTTCTAATTGAAAGTAGCTCAGCACTAGATGATACACAAAAAACTAAGGTTGAGAAGTTGCTCAAAAAGCGACATGCAGAAGTTTTGTCAGAGCAGCAGGAAGAGGATTTACACACAGAAATGCAGTACCATCTTCTGAAAATTGGTCATGCTCTGGGATATGACGTGATTGTTGCCAGTAACGATCGCTCTAAAGCCTATCAGGGCAGCAAGTTTTCGTTTCTCTGCATTCCTTGTTTGCCAAAAATGGAGGCTGATCAAGACACATTTAACACCATCGGTTTGATTGATGTGTTGTGGCTAGAAAAAGGAACAAACCGGGTTGTGAGCGCGTTTGAAGTTGAGAAAAGTACCTCAATCTACTCTGGTATTCTAAGATTGAGTGATCTTGCTGTCTCATTTCCACACAATTTGAGAACACTCTTTTTAGTTGTTCCGAATCAGCGCGAGAAAGAAGTCATTCTTCAGCTTAAACGCCCGTCAATTAAACAGCAAAATGTACCGATTCAATACATTCTCTTCTCGGAGCTGCGCCAGCATTGCGATGCAATTTGTAAGTTTGGTATAGATCACAATGCGATGACCAAGATTGCCAAGATTGCATAAAACATTTATACTACTCATTCATCGTGTGATAGGTAACTACAGCAGAAGGCGATAGTCGATTGAGATAGCGAAAAATCCAATACTTGCCGATCGCATCAAGCGTCACTGGAAACGTGGCAATAAATAGCCCAACAAACTGCTTATTCTCAGGTAGTCCATAGTGGCTTAAAACGCTGTTTAAGATCACATCCCAACCGTAAGATGAATGAAAACCCACAAAAATATCTGTAAATAAAATAATCAAGAATGCTTTTGCAGAATCGCTTAAGCCAGCAAGTAATTGACCTAAGAATCGCTTCAAATTTCTAAGCTGAGATTGACCTTTCAGGATGAGAATAAGAAAAACAGTTAAAGCTAGAAAATCCGCTACAAGATTTTTAATAACTTCTAGGTTTCCTTTACGATACTCTTCTGCTAAATTCACTGCTTTAGTTTGCAGTTTCGCTTCCATTATCGATGTGGAATTTTCTGACGCACCTTGCAAAAGTGACTCAAAGCGGAGACAGTTTTTATAGTTTTGCAGTTCTTGAAGAATTCGCTCTTCTTGAAATCCTTCAAGTCGAAATTCTACTTGTTGATAACTCTCGAAATACTGAAATAATGGTTCAACGATTAGCGTCTTGGTCGCTTGGTTCACCAGTAATGGAATCAGCAACAGCAATAAAATGTAGCGAAGAGCAGAAATTGTTTGATTTCGGGATACTTGAAATGCGGCTACAACTTTTGGTTCTGTGCTGAGATTAAATCGTTGTTGTAGGTTACTCCAAAAATCTCGCCTCTCTTGTTTTCTAGAAGTTTCACCTGATTTCTTCATCGTATTACTGCGTTGCTAACCTTTCCTAAGAGTTCTGGAGCGAAGACAACTGCTCTCTTGAACCCCGGCTATACTGCTGGAAGCTGGATAAGGATGCGATCTACGCTAACTCCTACGATCGCGTCTTTGTTGAAGTTGGTGAGTCATGCAAGAATACTACTAACTAACAGATCTGGGTGAGCGAAGTCAGCCATTGCTATATGTGTGCGGCGAACTATTTCTTAGATTAACCAATGGACGTGAAAATAGAATGAAATAAGCTATAAAGTACAAAATAGTCACGCTTTCGTAATGCGATGCAGCCACAAATAGTTTTCACCTTCGGGCGAACACTTCGCTTTGACGAGTTCATTCGAGTAATGCAAATTCTCACCTGAAAAATCATTGCGGTATCCCGACTCAAACCACTCACCAAATGGATCGTTCACAAAAAATCCAGTCGAGTCATAGCCGCGAACAACCATGATATGACCAAAGCTTGTAAAGAAACCGTGAATAATGCAAGCGTAGCCTTCTGCGATCGCTTTCCGAATGTCCCACAATCTTGCTCGTGTGGTAAAGTCTACCTTCAGCCCGTAATCTTGACCCATTTGCGCTAAGTCATAAGGGTCCCAGCGAGATAAGCCTTTACTTTCGAGAAATCGATAGAGTTCGTCTTCGAGTTGAACGGCATTCGTGCGTTGTGGAATCTTAAAATAATCCATTACCATTGCGTAAGATGTCACGTTGCAGGCTCCTCTAGGATTCAACGCATTATCTAACTGGCTTTTGTACGGAATGCTCAACTCTTTTGTTTTTGGCAGTCTGTAGAAGATTGAAGGAAGCGTAATTTTAGGCGGTTCAGGTTGTGCAGTTTGACCTCGACTGTCAATCAGTTGAATGTGAGGTTGATAAATGTACCAGGTGTTTCGTGGAGGATTACCTAAAAACTCGTTGAACAGTGCAACTTTGAGATGATTTTTGCCGATCGCTTTCCACGAATGAATTTCAAAGACTTTTCCTACGTCTACACTTACCTTATCTTGGGAAGATAGTTTGGAAGAGTCATCAACTGATTGCTTGAAAAAGGTAGATTGGGTGACTTTTAGTTTCATAGATGCTTGCCCGTCTAACGCATTAATCAAAAGCACCTGTGAAGTTAGTACCATCATGAGCGTTAACTTCGCAAGTGCTTCAGAAGCGAGTGCGCCTAGTATTAACCACTCTACAGCTTAAAGGTATACCGAGCGTTCACTTTTTCACTGCCAATCTCAGATTGAACTGCCACTTTGTATTCTCCTGCCGCAGTAGTTGGCAATTTAGCGGTGTAATGCTTCTCAGCCGCATCATAAGTCATATCGACCGTTTTCTGGCTACCATCGGGAAGTTGAACCTGTGCGCTGACTTTTGCATTCGGAATTGCCTCGTGATTATCTCCCTTTTGAACGTAAAGATCGAGGTGAGTAGCATCTGCTTGTTTCTCAGGCATCAATTCTAGATGGTAAGCACCGGACTCAACAACCATTCCGCCTGCGGATTTCTTCTCTGTCTCAGCGGCTGTCGGCGACTGTGTAACTGGCGCACTCGCGGCTGGACTGTTCGCTGGCGCACTCGCTTGGTTACCACCACTGCTACACGCACCGAGAAACAGTAAACCTGCGCTACTAGCGACAATTAGAAAGGATTTCAGCATTTTCATGGTTATCTCCTGAATTCAAGATTTTGCGACATTGAGATGAGAAACACGATCGTCACTCTCAGCGATCGTGCCAGATTGTTTTGGTATCATGAGCCTTCCAAAGAGTGAATACAAAGCGGGAAGCACCAGCAGCGTCAATGCAGTAGACGTGAATAATCCTCCTAGAACAACCACAGCGAGCGGTTGCAAAATCTCTTTGCCCGCGCCCGATCCGATAACCAGTGGAACCATGCCTAATGCCGATGCGAGTGCAGTTAGTAGGATAGCAACTAATCGCTCCATTGAGCCTTCCACAATCACTTGCTTGAGTGGAATGCCCTGAGCTAACTGCTGGTTGTAGTTATCGACTAATAGTAACCCATTTCGAGTTGCGACCCCAAATAGCGTAATAAATCCGACCATTGATGCAACTGAGATGATTCCGCCACTGACCGCAACAGAAATTACACCTCCAATTAGTGCTAATGGTAAGTTGATCATAATCATTAAGGTCGCCGGAATGGATTTTACGGCAAAGTACAGCAGGACTGAAATGACTGCAAACGCCGCAAGTCCAGCAATGATTAAAGTCTGAGTGGCTTGTTCCTGTGCTTGAAACTGTCCTCCAAATTCGACATAATAGCCGCTAGGAAGTTTGACTTGCTTCACACGATCACGAACGTCCTTGATCACCGATCCTAAATCTCGCCCCGACACATTCGCAGAAACCACGATCAAGCGCGAAACATTCTCTCGGTTAATCGTACTTGGACCCTCACCATAGACAACTTTTGCTACTTGGGAAAGTGGAATCTTTTGATTGTTCGGGGTATCAACTAGCAGATTTCCAATGACTTCTAGATTATTGCGATATTGCTCTTGCAGCCAAACCACTAAATTAAAGGTTTGCTGTTTCTCTAAGACTTGTGAAACCGTCCGCCCGTTGAGTCCAGTTTCGATCGTTTCTGCAAGTTCCCCGATACTTAACCCATATCGAGCAGCAGCATCGCGATCGAACTGGATTTGTACCTGTTTAACAGGCACTTGCGGCTCAAGCTGCAAATCAACTAAACCTGGAATTCCGCTCATCGCAGTTTGTACCTGTTGCCCAACCGTCCGAAGCTGATCGAGTTCAGCCCCGTAGATTTTGACTGCGATCGCGCTTCTCACCCCTGACAAAATCTCATCCATGCGGTGAGAAATAAAGCCACCAATGTTAATCACTACACCTGGAATTTTCTCACCTTCTTTTCGCAATGCCTCGATTACTTTTTCGCGCTCTTTCGCGCCTTCTTCGCTGATCTCGACATCTAACTCGCCAAAGTTCACGCCTGCCACATCAGGATCACCTTGAGCAAAGCCAGAGCGAAACTGCATTGAATCAATGCGCTTGTCGTTTTTGAACGCCTCTTGAAAATCGAGTGCTGCTTGATTGGTTGCTTCTAGTGATTCTCCGGGAAACAAAATCACAGCGTTGACTAACTGCCGATCTTGAAATTCTGGTAGAAAAACGCTGCCCAATGTTGGCAGAATCATCAGCGAGGCAATGAAACCCGCGATCGCAGCCGTTAAAACAACTTTAGGACGACGAATCGAGAACCTTAAAGCAGGACGATAAACTTGATGGGTTTTGCGTTCTAGCCAGGTTTCAGTGCTGGGTAGACGACGATTCGCAAGTAATAGCGCACACAATGCAGGAGTCAGCGTCAATGCCACCGCAGTCGAAGCCAAGATTGACAGAAGGTAGGCGAGTCCCATCGGGGCGAAAATTCGACCTTCCACACCAGAGAGAGCAAAAATCGGTGCAAAGATCACCACAATGATGATCGTTGCGAATAGAACGCTGGTTCTGACTTCGATCGAGCCATCAAACACGACCTGTAAAGGTGGCTTCGGATGTTCTGCAACTTGATTTTCTCGCAATCGACGATAGACATTTTCCATATCGACGATCGCATCATCGACAACTGACCCGATCGCAACGACTAAGCCACCGAGCGTCATTGTATTGATGCCTTGTCCTGTCCAATTGAGAACAATCATTCCGACAAGCAATGAGAGCGGTAATGCACTGAGACTAATCACTACTGTGCGCCAGTTCATCAAAAATGCGATTAGCACAACCGAAACAATGATCACACCGTCTCTTAATGCGTCTCTGACGTTCTCGATCGACAATCCAATAAATAGATTCTGATCAAACGTCTTGAAGAATTTTACATCTGGCGGCAGTCCCCCTTTGAGATCCTCCATTGCTGCATCTACGGCTTTTACAACTGTTGGCGTATCTGCATTCGGTTGCTTTGTCACAGTAAGAATCACCGATCGCTTACCCCGAAACAATCCATCGCCTCGTCTGAGTGCGGCTCCAATTTTTACCTCTGCCACTTGTTCAAGCAAAATTGGAGTTCCATTGACGGATTTGATTACCGATCGATTCAGTGGCTCGATCGATTCAATGCGTCCAATACCTCGTACTAATAGTTCTTGATCGGGTGTAATGACAAATCCACCTGGAACGTTCACATTCGCATTCTGAGCCGCTTTCACCACATCGTTGATCGACACATTGAACGCTTTGAGCTTGTTGGGATCAACGAGGACTTGATACTGTCGATCGTCCCCACCGTACAGAAACACATTGCTTACACCTGGAACTGCTAACAATCGGTTTTTGATGTCCCATCCGACTAGCCTGGAAACCTCCATGAGTGGCGTTGAGTCTGAGGTAAAGGCATATTTGACCGTCCAGCCGAGCGGTGAACTCACAGGCAAGATTTCTGGCTGATCCACACCTTGCGGCAAAATGCTTTGAGTTCGCCCTAATCGCTCAGTTACAAGCTGACGAGCGCGATAGACATCGGTATCCCATCCAAACACTGCTTTAACCGAAGAGATCCCGACTGCGGATGCCGAGCGTAAAGAAACCAGTCCGGGCGTTCCATTAATCGCGCTTTCGATCGGGCGAGTGACGAGCGATTCGACTTCTTCGGGTGCGAGTCCGGCAGCTTCGGTTTGAATTTCGACTTGGGGCGGAGCAAATGCTGGAAATACATCTAGAGGCATTTGAGTAATAACGCGCAGTCCCCAGAGCGAAAGGAGAATTGAGGCGAGAACAATCAGCCACCGTTGCGCGATCGACCATTTAACAATCGAATTGAGCATCGGCAAACCACTCCTTAGAAAAATCGTGCGTTATCTCCACCTACAACCAATGATCTCAGGAGAATATGAAACAGAGATGAAACCTTCCCAATCTGCAACAATTCCTTTCAAAGCAATCGTTTTACTACTGTTTGCTTTGGGAAAAAAGAAGTTTAGCAAATCGACTGTAAAGTGCTGGAATAATTAATAGCGTCAGAGCCGTCGAGGTGAACAATCCACCCAGAACCACGATCGATAAAGGTTGTAAAATCTCCTTCCCAGGTCCACCCGCGACAACGAGCGGTGCTAATCCCAAGGCTGAAGTCAATGCAGTCATCAGAATTGCATTTAATCGCTCCATCGAACCTTTCACTAGCAGTTCCTTGATCGGCATTCCTTCTGCAAATTTCGCATTGTAGTTATCAACGAGGAGAAGCCCGTTTCGAGTTGCTACTCCAAATAGAGTCACGAAACCGACAAGGGAAGCAACAGAAATCACCCCTCCCGTTAATGCAACTGCAATCACACCACCCACTAGCCCGATCGGTAAGTTGATCATAATCATGGCAGTGGAGGGAATCGATTTTACCGTCAAATACATCAGCACTGAAATCACCACAAAAGCAATCAAGCTATAAATCAAAATGTTTTGCGAAGCGCGTTCTTCAGCTTCAAACTGTCCGCCATATTGGATAAAATAGCCTGCTGGCACTTGAACCGCTTGTTTTACTTTAGATTGAATTTCAGTCATTACAGAGCGCAGATCTCGATCGCTCACATTCGCTGAAACCACAATTCGGCGCGAGACATTTTCACGGTTAATTGTGTTCGGTCCTTGACCATTCCGAATCGTTGCAACTTGTGCCAGGGGAATTTTCTGACCGTTGGTAGTATCGATCAGTAAGTTCTCGATCGCAGTTAAATTTGTCCGCGCTTCGGGCTTTAGCCACACCATCAAATCAAACGTCTGCTGCTGTTCTAAAACTTGTGAGACAACCCGACCATTCAAGGCGGTTTCGATCACTTCTGCGAGTTGTCCGATACTCAAGCCGTATCGGGCTGCGGCTTGTCGATTGAAGGCGATTTGCACTTGATCAATCGGCACTTGTGGTTCAAGCTGCAAATCGACCACACCCGAAACCGTTTTCATTTGTGCCTCAACTTGTTCACCGAGCGATCGCAGTTCACCGAGATCAGCCCCGAAAATTTTCACAGCAATCTGACTTCTCACGCCTGAGAGCACTTCATCCATCCGGTGAGAAATAAAGCCTCCAATCCCCGTTGCCACTCCAGGTAGCTTGCTCATTTCTTCTCGAAGCTTTTTCAGACTTGCCTCTCGGTCTTCTAGTCCTTTCTCGCTCAAATCTACATCGAGGTGAGCAAAATTCACGCCACCTGCATCACCATCACCGGGAGCGCGTCCGGCACGAGTTTGAATAAAGTTAAAGCGATCGTCTCCTTTTAGTGCATCTTCTAGCGCAAACCCTGCCCGATTCGTTGCCTCTAAAGAAGTGCCTGGATAGAGCGTCAAAGTATTCACCAACATTTGCTCTTGAAACTCCGGTAGAAATTCACGCCCCAAACTTGGTAGGAGCGTGAGTGCCACAATCATCAGCGCAGCCGCACCTGACAAAACGAGCAGCGATCGCCGCATCGCTAAATTCAAAATCGGTGAGTACAATCGTTTGAAGAACCGAGCGACAACGGGTTCCTGCTCTGACATCCGCCCCTGTGGAAGCAGAATCGCACAGAGGGCTGGAGAAACGAGCAACGATTCTAAACTTGAAACAATCACAACCACCAAGTAAGCAATTCCCATCGGTGTGAAAATTCGCCCCTCTACTCCTGATAGCGTAAAGATCGGAGAAAAGACGACAATTCCGATTAATGTTGCACCAATCAACGATTCTCGAACTTCTTGGCTACCTTCAAAAATAATCTCTAAAGCCGATCGCGGTTCCGGTGAGAAATGGTTCTCTCGCAAAGCGCGATAAGTATTCTCGCCATAGACGATCGCATCATCGACTGCTGTTCCGATCGCGACTGCCAATCCACCCAAGGTCATTGTATTGAGTCCCAGTCCTAAGTAATGAGAAACGAGTAATGCAAACAACAACGTGAGAAAAAAATCGAGCAAGCAAACGGTCAACGTGCGCCAGTTCATCAGAAACGGAATTAGAATGGCAGCGACAATTAAACTGCCTTCAATCAAGGCAGACTGTACATTCTCGACCGAAGCTTCGATATAGTCGGCTTGCCGAAAAGTCACATCGACTTTGACATCTTTGGGCAATCCCGCTTTGATCTCATCTATTGCAGCCTTTACTGCACGAGTCACGGTTGGCGTATCGGCTTGCGGTTGCTTATTCACCATGACGATCGCCGCAGGCTTACCATTCACACTGCCATCGCCCCGTTTCAAAGCCGCCCCAACTTGTACATCTGCCACATCAATTAATCGAACTGGGGTTCCATTCCGCGAGTCGATTACCGATTGTTTAAGATCCTCGATCGATTCAATCCGCCCAATTCCACGAATCAGCCTTTCTCGATCCGCTCCAATCAAATAGCCACCCGGAGCATTGACATTTGCATTCCGAACGGCTTCTGTAACTTGTTCTAATGACACATTGAAAGCTTTGAGTCTCGCGGGATCAACTAAAACTTGGTATTGCCGGACATCACCGCCGTATACACTGACCTGGCTCACCCCTGGAACGGCTAACAAGCGGTTGGTGACTTGCCAATCAATCAACCGCCTCAGTTCCATCATTGAGGTTGTGTCTGTCGTAAACGCAAATTTTAGAATTGTGCCGATCGGAGAACTAATCGGAGAGATGCGAGGAATTTCAACGCCTTCCGGTAGTTTACTTTGTGCCTGCTGCAATCGTTCAGTTACCAATTGTCGCGCTTGATAGATATCTGTTCCCCACTGAAAGATGACTCTGACGACCGAGATTCCGGGTGCGGAAGTCGATCGCACATCAGTCACGCCTGGAGTTCCGTTAATCGCACTCTCGATCGGTAAAGTCACCAGTGATTCAACTTCTTCGGGTGCAAGTCCAGTCGATTCCGTTTCAATTTCGACTTGTGGCGGTGCAAACGATGGAAAGACATCCAACGGCATTTGTGGAATGATTTTGACTGTCCAAAGCACGGTGATCAGTGCAATCAGAACAACAATCCATCGACGGGCAATGACTGATCGAACAATATTTCCTAACATGGCAAAACCCTGTCGAACACTGAATTCTTAACTTTGAAGCAGAAAGCGCGATCGCAACTCAACGATCTGCTCCAGCTAATTTTGATGTGGCTTTCGAGATTCTTCTAGTACGTCTGGTGTCGTATGAACAGTATGAGGTGTAGAGCCATTGCCATTTGAGTGAAAATAAATTTCGGTGTCATGAGGGGACATCGGATTATCAGTGACAGGCTGAAGCCGACGCTGGCGACGAGATGACCAAACTGTGCCTGCCCAGAAGGTTCCGGCTGCAATTGCACCCCCAATCGGTAAAACTAACCACCAAGGTAAAGCAGAAGGATTTGAGGCTTGGGCAGTTGTTGCAGGCGTTTCACTTTGTCCTGCATCTGCCTTCGTATCTCCGCGCAGAGACTGGGTATACAGTTGCGGAGCGCGTTGTGTTACCACCTTATCGCCATCAAACAAGCCGTTCGTGACTTCGACAAAATCACCGGATTCACGTCCGAGTGTGATATCTGTAGCTTGAAACGCATTGCCGTTTTGCACAAAGACAATCTTCTTTTTATCGTTGGTTTCGACGATCGCTGATTTCGGAACTGCTAACACAGAAACCGGAGTGCGATCGGTCAGCACTTCAATCTCAGCGAACATTCCTGGCTTTAATGCTCCATCTGCATTGTCTAGTTCTACCTTTACAGGCACTACACGAGTTTCACCTTGTACGGTTGAACCCACAACGCTAATTCGTCCGTTAAAAGTCCGATCGTTCAATCCGTTGACCTTCACGCGAACAGGCTGACCGACCCGAACTTGGTTCAGATCTTTCTCGTAAATGTTGCCCGATGCTTGCACGCTACTGCCATTGACGATCGTTAAAATTCGCTTCCCCGCGTCTTGTCCCGATTCTCCAGGGGTTACTTCTCGATCGGCAACGGTCCCTGAAATCGGAGCAGTAATCGTGATCGTGCCGTCCTCATTAGCATTCGCTCCTAGCTGCCGCAATCGAGTCTCATAGGTTTGACCGCTCAGTTGAGCTTGCGATCTCGCGACCTCTAGCGCGGATTGTGCCCGCTTCAATTGAGCTTGAGCTTCTGAAACGGATAATCGGCTTTCTGCTTTTGATAGATTTGCTCTCGCTGCTGCAAGTTTCGTTCCCGATTCGAGTGCCGTCCGTCGTGGAAGGGCACCTGTCTGAGCAAGCTGCTGGTCTTTGTTGTAGGCTTCTTGAGCAAAATCAAAGGCAGACTGGGCTTGCTGCACATCTCGATCAGCAATGGTGCGTTGTCGAGCATAATTCTCTTGGGCAAGTTGCAAGTCGGCTTCGGCTTGTTGGGTCGCCCCGCTTGCACTGTTTCGTCGATCAAGTGCCTCAGTTCTCAATTGTGCTAAGTCTGGACTCGTCATCACCGCCAGCGGTTGTCCTGCCGTGACTGCATCCCCAGGCTTAACCAGCAGTCGCAGCAAGGTTCCTCCGACGGGCGTTGTGACTTCAACTTGACGATTCGGCAGCGATTCAATTTGTCCGGTCGTCTTGATACCAAACGCCAAGCGTTGTCGGGTCACAGGCTCGACCTTGAAGCCAAGCCGTTGAGCCGTTGCCGCATCGACTTGAACACTTCCCGATGATTGCGTTGATCCACCCTTAAATTCATCACCATGTCCGCCATGTGCCAGCACGATCGCGGGACTGCCTGCTAAGACTCCCAGGGTCAGCAACGTGGCTGAGAGACGGCGAACTGAAGTGGAAACAGAAACAGCAAGACTTGGCATGACGAAGTTTCCTGATATCGCATCAACTCTTTACATTCTGACAGCAGAATGTGAAACAGGGATGAAATCCCCTACTGGTTATACCAGGCTTTGCGCCATTGTTTCATTTGATCGATTTCGGCTTGCTGCGAGGCAATAATTTCTCGCGCCAACTTCTGAATCTCAGGACGCTTTGACTTCTGCAAAACATCGTTTGCCATAACCACGGCTCCCTCATGATGCGGAATCATCGCATTGATAAACCGCAAGTCAAACTGATCGTCTGCCGCACCTAAATCCATGCTCATCTTCATCGCGTCAATTTGTCCTTTGGTCATCGGCATCGAGTGATTCATCTCAGCGTGCCAAGCGATCGGCTGACTCGATGCTTGAGGATACCAAGCCTTGCGCCACTGCTGCATTTGGCTAATTTCCTTGTCTTGAGCCGTAATTACAGTTTGAGCCAGTTTTTTCAGTTCAGGACGCTTTGACTTTTGCAGCACTTCCTTCGCCATGTCTACTGCACCTTGATGGTGAGGAATCATGCTGTCGATGAAGCGCAGGTCAAATTCAGCATCAGCAGGACCCAAATCCATATTGTGTCCCATGCTGCTGTGATCCATTGCACCATGATCTTTTTTGCCAGCATTCATGCGGCTGTGATCCATACCGGACATCGTACTTGCAGCGGGAGAACTGGCTGGGGTTGAATTCTGAGCCGTACTGGATGAGCAAGCCGTAAGCGCACTTAAGCTGATCAGGGCAGTAAAGGAAAATCCGAAAAATGTAGGTTTTAGGCGTTTCATGTTGACAAAGAGAAAAGGTTTAAGCAGTTTGATTGGCGAACACATCTCCGCGCAGCGAAGCTGTCGCACTCATCCAAGAAACAACACTGAATTTGCAGGACAAATCCCGGTTACGAAAGTCGATTTAATCGTCCTTGCTATATATTAAGAAAACATAAGAATATGAAATCAGCATGAAATTGCTAATTCTTACAAAGCTGAAGCGTGATTATCATGAACCACAAGTTCAACTGCTTTGCTAACCAGGCGATCGTTGCCCCCGCTCTTTTTTCTCTACCTTTTCCAAATGGAATCACCAAGTCTTTAAAAGCGCTTAGAGATGCCAATGAACGGATTGATATTATCAGCAGCACGAGTTATACCAACATTAATCCCTGCATCAAGCTGTAAGTCTTTGCCCACAGATACGAGCAATCCCGTATCCAATGTGACGACTCCACCGAAGCGACTTTCGTTACCGAATCTTCCTGCAACCTCAAAGTAGGTTCCCAATTTGTCGTTGATTTGGTAATCGAGTGAAACAATATTGAGAGACTCAGCGTGATACCCCTCTCCTGACGCATTTTTGAGAACGTCCAACTCTAGCTGTGCTTCGATATCAAGCGTGTCGCTCAACTTGAAGGCGGAAAGAAAAGCCAGTCCACCTTCGATCGAGTTACTTCCTAGATTATTTTGAGATGTAGGAAAATTGATAAACGGGAGTAACCCAAATGCCTTGTCACCAGGCTTTTTGTAGGTATCGTTCCCAGAAATATTAATTTTCAAGCCAGATTGAAGAGTATCTATCCCCGAACTTTCTTCAACTCTCCTGGTGTCTCTAAAACGGGTTCGTGCTAAATTGTAGGGCTGCAAAAGTAGGCGAAGTTCGGTGCTGTTCGTTAAGCCGACGCGAAGGGTATTTGACACAAACAGAAATTTTTCATTTGTGTTACCGCCTTCATCTGAGTTCTGGCGAGAGTAGTTGACCAGATCCGTCTCGATTTGAAATACCCCAGCATCTACAGTTAAAGGACTGGTGGCTTGATTTGGACGATCGGTATTGAAGTCGCGGCGCAACTCACGAGGCGTAGGATTGAAGAGGGTATAGCGGCTCTTATCGGGTGGAGGAGTTGCAGGTTGAGTTGGTTCTGGTGATACCTGCGAGTAGAGCAACGGTTTCAGAGGGTGTTCAATTTGTAGATCGCTTGCTTTGATGCTATCGAAAGCAACGGGACGATCGCTTAACCGATTGACTTTCTGGAAAACGTTATCCTTTTGAGGATTGGCAGCCGCCTTCTGAGTTGATTGAGAAGAGGTTCCTAACGGTATTGAATCCGAAAGCTGTGAGTTCGGAACTGGAGCCGCGATCGCATTAGCAAAACAAACACATCCAATCCATATACGGGGTTAATAAGAGCAATTGAAATAAACTTCAGCGTCATGGTAGGGAGTTCCTTTTGAGGATGATAGGTAATGTGAACATTGCAACAGAGAAACTCACTCTTCTTTGCTAATAGAAGCAGATTAGAGGCTAATTTATAGGTTGCACATCACCTATCGCTCTAGAAGATTAGAACTTTTTCGTATATAAAGAGAAGCGTTGCTGCGTATAATTTCTTTAAGCAGAACATCTATGTATTTAACTGCTTTTACCATTGTTTACAGTCTTAAGCTGTCGTTCTATCTTTGGCAGCGTATAACAGTAAAATTCAGGCGATAGATTATTCTGAAATAACTGCACAATCTCTATAGTCAACGCTATCTCTGTACGCTTAATCTATAGAGCTAATTGCTTAGTGCGAGTTAACTCTATCGAGCAACTTGAAGGATGAGCAGCTTTCTTATTAAAACTTGTTTGTGGTCAGGATTGTTTGACGAAGCTCAATCAAAAACTTTACTTCGCTGATGCTGGTAGTTTTGCAAGAGCTAACTCTTCTGCTAATGCTTTCTGGTAGATTTTGGGTAACTGCGATGTTACAGAATTCGTTTCAATTCCGTAGCCTAAACTTGTCCAGGTTGCAGATAAATGCTTCAGAACCTCATTGAGATTTCCGTTTTCAAGTTCAGTATTGATGTCGATTTCCCAAGCATTCTGATCGCTCAGCCAAGCATAAACTACGGCATCTTGTTGTTTTGGCTGAAAACTTTCAGAAACCGTATCTGATGAGTTTTGGCTGTGTTCAGGATGATATTGCTGAACTTTTTCATCCCAGGTTGTACTGAGTAACTGATAGCGCCCTGCGGCAGTCGTGCATTCTCCTTTGTGCAGTCCTGATACGATCGTGACGCACTGATTAGGATGTTGGCTTAAATCTCTAATGTGTTGTCCACCGTAAAGCGCCGTGTAGGGATCATTATCTTGCGCTTCGCTGGCAGAAATAGTTCGCATTAAAGCCCGAATGTACGGATCTCCACCTGTCATAACTAGCGGCGGAGTTCGATCGGGATCTTTGGGAGGTGCAGCTTTTTGCTGTCCCAGACTGAACCATATCAGCAACAGTGCAGCTAATGTAGCAACACTAACTACAATCTTCTTTCTAGCAAATTTTGGAAGCTTAACTTTCTTTAATACCATAAACGTCAAAATATCTGTGCCTTCTTCATAGCGATTCAGCTATGAATTGGCTGAAGGGATACCCGACAACCAATTCCTTAGCGATTTTGCTTCAAGCGTTACTTCGGCGTTTGCTTATCAGTATTTCACATGAAAATGAAACCAGAATGAAATGCCACTTGCAGCCGAATTCTGATCGAAACCCTTGACTCTCAATTCGCTGAAGTTGCTGCTTCTATCTCAGAGAAGTGGAGCGGGCTACTGGTTATACCAAGCTTTACGCCACTGTTTCATCTGATCGATTTCGGCTTGCTGTGAAGAGACGATCGCGGTTGCTAACTTCTGAATTTCAGGACGCTTTGACTTTTGTTTAGCATCATTTGCCATGACGATCGCGCTTTCATGGTGCGGAATCATCGCATTGATAAACCGCAAGTCAAACTGATCATCGGCGGCTCCCAGATCCATGTTCATCATCATGCCATTCATCTGGTCTTGAGACATCGGCATCATGCTCTTTGTCTTACTATCCCATGCCATCGGGGTGCTGGCAGCACTGGCATACCAAGACTTTCGCCATTGCTGCATTTGAGCAATCTCTTTGTCTTGGTCAGCAATGATGGATTGTGCTAACTTTTTGATTTCAGGGCGCTTTGATTTTTGTAATGCTTCTTGCGCCATTTTCACGGCTCCTTGGTGGTGCGGAACCATTGCGTCGATAAACCGCAAATCAAAGTTCTCGTCGGCTGCCCCTAAATCCATGTTCATCATCATGCCATTCTGCATATTGCCATGATCCATCCCTGGCATTCCTGTCATGGGTGAACCCGTTGCAGTTGGGCTTTGATTCGAGGTTGAATTTTGAGCGGAATTTGAACAAGCGGATAGTCCACCCATTGCAATGACTGCACCAAGCGAGAGTCCAAGTAAACCTGTCTTAAATGTTAAGCGACGCATATTTAACCTACAAATTCCATTGATGTCTTTGCTTATTCTGGACCATCCAGTCTACTGGAGAGTCAACTGCAATACAGCGCATTTCGGGCGGATTTCACGACCCCGGCGTAGCACTAACCGCCCGTTCATTTCAAGACAGCACAGAAAAATGAAATCAAGATGAAACTGAACTATGACTCAAGCTAGAAATCATAAGTCTTTCATCGGAGGGAAGTTATCGAATTAACCTTTCTATAAGCTGCTCTTGAATGTATTAAGGTCAAGCTGAACCACTCTTCTGGAGAGAAAATGATATGGCGGACATTGGATTGTTTTACGGAACGCAGACAGGATATACGCAAACCGCAGCAGAAACAATTCAGCAAATGTTCGGACAAGATGCCGTTGATTTGTATGACATTTCTCGTGTGGAGCCAAGTGACTTCGAGAAGTATTCAGTAATTATCATTGGCTGCCCAACTTGGAACGTTGGGCAACTGCAAGATGATTGGGATAACTTCTTCGAGCAGTTAGACGAAATCGATTTCAGCGGCAAAAAGGTTGCTTACTTTGGTGAAGGTGATCAGGTCGGGTACGCGGATTCGTTTCAAGATGCGATCGGCATCTTAGAAGAAAAGATTTCTGAGCAAGGCGGCGAAACAATTGGCTATTGGTCTACTGAGGGCTACGAATTCACCGAATCAAAAGCAGTGCGAGATGGAAAGTTCGTAGGTCTTGCGCTGGATGAGGATAATCAGTCGGACTTAAGCGACGATCGCCTTAGAACTTGGGTCGCTCAACTAAAACAAGAAATTGGTTCATAAATCGTTGAGCTAAAAGGTTGTTTGGAACACTCAATCACTGATCGACTGACGATACTCAAGCTAATAGAAATCGCTCAATCCCACGAGCGATCGCTTGTGCAGATTTTAGAATCAAATCATCTACTTGTGTCCCTGAAGACGCATCGATAAAAAAGGATTCCGTTAAGATTGCCGGAACGGGTAGAGGAACGGCTCTCAAAACAGCTAGTCCTTGTCGCTTCACACCGCGATTTGGAATGTTTAGCGATCGATCAAGTTCTTCATTCACGATAGTGGCAAGCCGAAAATCTATATTTGTGCCATTGCGATCGATTAGAACTTCATGTCCTTGTACTGCCGCATTGAAGGAATTGAGGTGTAAAGCAACAAAACAGTCTGACCCAGATCCCCGTGCCCCAATCTCCTCTAAAGAGAGGTTAAGCGCGTTGTCAATCAGCGTCACAGTTGCCCCGCTAGCCTGTAAGAATCTCTGAACTAGCCTTGCCTGCTTCAAAGATTCTCCAGCTTCTGTACGACCTTCAGCATTTTTAGCACCTTGATCGCGATCTTCTCCATGTCCGGGATCAAGCACTATTTTTTTGCCGAGCAGTGGTTGAGGTGTTGAAGTCGTCGGGGGATTGCCTGAAGTACGACAGGCAGGAGGTTCTATATCTTCGATTACCATTGCGCCAGGAGCGTCACTGCCTGTAAACCAGTTTCTAGGAATTCTCACCTGGTTCCGCTTCTCTCCAGATAAGTCCACTTTGTCGATGTAGCAGGCATCTCCGCTTTTCATCAAATAAAGGGCTGTTTTCGTCAATCTTAACCACGCCATGAGACTAATCCTTAATTGCTTAAAACTTCAGCTTTCGATTAAAACATTCTACTGATTCTCAAGGTTTGGAGCGTAGCAATTCGGGTTTTTTGACTAAAAATTGCTGCGGAGCATGAGCAGTAGGAATAACATACGATTTGCTGCTTAGACTGGCATACAATTGTGAGATTGCTATGAAAAAAAGAGTGTATTCTCCTAATTAATTACACGGGTTGTACTCAAAAGCTCTGATTTTTCACCTCTGTTTCATTCTTGCTGTTTATCGTATTCAGTAGGGGTAAGAGCTACTTTGTGAAACCAAAGTGCATTTTGACTGAAACGAATTCAAACGACAGTTTGTTTTCAGAAGGATCTTAAGCTTTACCACTTGCCTCTCCAGTCTACTAGAGGGTTTAGATTAAGAGGTAACTATCCATCGATGGTCTTTGAAACCTACAACTCTTTTACAGCAATGCAATTCGAGATTAAGGAGTAAACGAATGAGTGATTTAATTGCGATCGGGTTCAAAGATGAGTTCAAAGCAGACGAAGTTCTCATCGATTTGAAAAAACTGGAACGAGAGTATTTGATTGATCTAGAAGATGCAGCGATCGTGGTACGAAACAAGCAAGGCAAGGTTAAGATCAAGCAAACTCAAGAACTTGTTGCATCGGGAGCTTTATCTGGTGGGTTTTGGGGCTTGCTCTTCGGGGTCATCTTTCTACATCCGATGCTGGCACTGTTTGGCGCGGCAGTCGGCGCACTCTCTGGAGCGTTGACTGATATTGGCATTGATGACGAATTCATCCGAGAAATTGGAAACACCCTAGAACCGAATACTTCTGCCATCTTTATTCTGGTTAGAAAATCGACTCCAGACAAAGTTTTAGAGGAAATCAGCAAGTTTGAAGGCAAAGTACTACGAACTTCGTTATCCAGAGAAGATGAGGCAAAACTGCAAGCAGCACTCACCAAAGCTGAACCTGTAGATGTAGCCGCATCCGTAGAAGCATAGTTTGAACACATTTACTCACGGAACTTCATTTAAGAGAACCTTGTGTTCTCAACTCAAAGAAAATGTCTCACTCGAAGTTACAGCAATCGACTCCACCTTCTAAGTCTGAAAATGCTTGGCTAGAAGGATCAAAAACACTAGGCTTGAGTGTTATCCTCGCGTTGGGCATTCGGACATTCATTGCAGAAGCCCGTTACATTCCCTCTGGTTCAATGGAGCCGACACTTCAGATTAACGATCGTCTAATTGTAGATAAGCTGAGTTACGACTTTGCTCCACCCCAACGCGGAGACATTGTAGTCTTCAATCCTACAGCTAGCTTGAGACAGCAAAACTTTAAGGATGCGTTTATCAAGCGAGTGGTTGGATTACCTGGAGAAACCGTTGAAATCAGGAATGGACAAGTCTATGTCAATGGTTCCGCGCTAAATGAACCTTACATCGCTGCTCCAGCAGAACAATGGAATCCGGTCGTTGTTCCTCCCGATTCTTACCTTGTGCTAGGCGACAACCGAAATAATAGCTTTGATAGTCGCTACTGGGGGTTTGTCCCGCGCAGCAAAATTATCGGGCGAGCGGTCTTTCGGTTCTATCCATTTGATCGGATTACTCCTCTGAATCAACCTGTTTACATTACCTCTCATCAAACTAAGGAGAAACCTCAATGAATTCATCAAACGACGCAATGAACAATTCTCAACAAAACGATCATGCGGATTTTATCAATCGGTATCAGCAAAATCCAAATGCAATTCCTAATCAGGAAGTGAGCGATCGCTATCAGCAAGTTGCCTCTCAGATGTCGCCCGCAGACTATCAACAAGTTGCTCAGCAAGTTTTTGCTCAAATGTCTCCCCAGGAGCGGATGCAGTTTGTTCAAAGTTTGATGCAGCAAGCACAGCAACAGGGTTATAGTTTTCCAGATGTCAATCAAGACGGGATTGACGATCGTTTACAAGATCCAAATCAGTTGGCACAAATGACAACTCATGCTCAACAACAGCAGCCTAACATGATGAATCAGTTGCTCAACGGAGATGCGAGACAGTCTATGACAAATGCGTTGAGTAGTCCGGTTGCAAAAGGAGTCATGGGAGGAATTGCTGCATACGGTTTGTCTCGTTTAATCGGTGGTAGCGGAGGTCATAATAGTGGACTGCTCAGTGGCTTGAGTGGTGAAAACCATGAACGTGATAGAGATAACAACAGAGGATGGTTGGGAGGAGTTTTAGGCAGTGGTGAGCATGGCAATCAGGGTCATAGCAGCGGGCATAGTAGCAGTCATGGTGGTGGACATGGTGGCAGTCATGGCAGAGATCATTGAATTTAGTGAAAATTAGAACTTGAAAAAGGTTGGACACACAGCAATTACTTTCGCGTCCAACCTCACTCTTTACTAACGGTCAGTTTCTAGTTCAGAACCAACGAAAGATTTACAAGTGGAAATGTGCGGCTTTACTAACAGGAGATACTATAAGATATGGAAAGGATAAATTTGTCGTCATATCACTCTGTGAAAGAACTATGAAAAGATTTCGAGTTTCGATTACCAGTGGTGTTGTCATCAGTTTGTTTGCCCTTGTTGGGTGCAATGCTGCACAACAAACATCATCTCCTGCTTCTCCAACGTCTCAGGCTCCAAATTCTGCAACGAATGCAAATGCAGGCTATGCGGCTCTCAGTAATGTGGTTTCAACAACAAAATCAGCAGTAAATGCTGGCAACTTTTCTCAAGCAACACAAGACTTTGATCAATTCGAGGCAGCTTGGAAACAAGTTGAGGATGGTGTAAAAACCAAGTCTCCAGACAGCTACAGCGCAATCGAAGATGCTGTGACCCAAGTTAAAGGTGCGCTAAAATCAAGCGATAAAGCGAAAGCCCTTGGAGGACTACAAACGCTTGAGACGACGATCGCATCTGTTTCTCGGACTTGAGTTTGTGAGGTAAAAAATGCGTGCATTTCGGAAATACCATCGCACATTAGCAATTATTCTAGCGCTCCCTTTGTTTGTCACCTTGCTGACTGGGATGGCGGTAACGCTAGTTGGTGCTTGGTCGATCGACATTGGGATTCCGCGTAGTTTGTTGCTCAAGATCCACAACGGCGACATTTTTAATTTAGCAGGAATTTATCCGCTCTTGAATGGAATTGGGCTTCTGGGTCTCATTGTAACTGGGGTGAGTATGTCTGGTATTTTTAGAAAGAAAGCTCCCAGATCCAGACAAAGCTGACCTTTGCTTTAGATTTAGCCATATCCTATTGCCATTGATGAGAGCAGTAGGATATAGCTGCTTGCGCCTTTGCGATTCCCTAACGAGAAGTTAAGGTTCTGGAGAATCAGGGTTTCGGAAAACGGGTAGCGGTCGGCTTGTCTGTATACGGCAGAGGAGAGGGCAACCCAAAAATTCACAACTTAATCAGGATTGCTATGGCAATAAAAGCGAGGCAAAATACTATGCCTCGCCAAAGATGGTGTAAATACAAAGGTAATCAATCTTTCCCAACGCTCACCCGTTGGATGAGTGCCTAGAAAGCCAACTTAAAATCTGAATGTGGTGCGAATGGTGCCTACATAAATGGTGTCATTGTTTGAATTGTGTTCTGGATTTGTAATCACAATCACGCCAGGAGTGACGGAAATTCTGTCCGTCAGTGCCAGTCGATAGAATGCTTCTAGATGCAATGAGGTATCGGCATCTTCACGAGCAGCAATGTCACTGCGAATGACTTTAGGCTGTTGACCAATCACCAAGCCAGCTAAATTCCCTTTCTTCCCTAAGTCGGGTAACGACAAGGTCGCAGCCCAGTTGAAAATGGTTGCATCACTGCCTCGTGCCACTAGCGCAGAGGAAGATTCGGCGTTTGCAAGAACCCAACCGACTTCACCGCCTAAAATGAATCGAGGACTGAGGCGGAAACTGACTTCTGCCCCGAAAGAATTGGCAGACGCTGCGATCCCACTGCCAAATGGAGAATTCGCAAAGGTGCTTCCGACACCTACATTAAGACGATTGTAGGAGTTGATATAAAGTAGATTGATGCCCAGTGCTTGTGTGGGTCGTAGCGTAAGTTGAGCGATCGCGCCATAGGGACCGCTGAATACTCCACGACCGACACTCGGATCGCTCGCTGTTGCATCACTCGCAAGATACGCCAATGATAATCAGAGTTGCTGAAATTGTAGGTTAAACCTGCACCTGCACCCACTGCTTGCCGATAAATCGGATTAAAGCGTCCAAACCGGGAAATAGCACCTGTCCCAGTACTCTCAAAAGCCCGATTCAAAGGGAAAATCAAATCGACTGCTGATTCAAGCCCAGTTGTTCCCACGTAGGCAGTCAATTTCTCATTTACTGGGAAACGATAGTAAAGTTTATCGATGCCCAGCTGATTATTGACACCGGATTCATAGCTCAATCGGGTCATATTAGTGCCCGTGACACCAGCAAGGTTAGGAATATTTCCTGCATTCAGACGAGTGAACAACAAATCCCGACCATTAAAGCTGGTATTGAGAGAAAGACGAACTCGATTTGCGAGAACCGTATTTGCATTCAAATCGGTACCATTAGCGGCTCTATCTCCAAATGCGTCTGCTAAAGCGAAAATTGCTTCCCCTAATAACTTCGTAGTCGTAGAGAACTGCTGTTTTTCTAAAGTGGTCGCCCGCGCCTCTAGCGCATCGACCCGACCTCGCAGGGTTGCCAGTTCTGCCGCAAATTCTTCTTGCAGCTTTTGCAGGGTTGCCAAATCTTCTTTCTTGACTAAATCAGCCGTAGCCGCAGCAATTAGTTCATTAATACGATCGAGACAAGCATTCAAGCCTGCTGCAAACTCATAGCGTGTTAAAGCACGATTGCCGCGATAGGTTCGATCGGGATACCCTGCGATACAACCATACCGCTCGACTAGGGATTGCAATGCTTGGAATGCCCAATCGGTTGGACGAACATCAGATAGCTGAGACACCGAAGTAACTTGACTGAGGGAATTGCTAGTCATCCCTTCGGAGTATTGAGAAACAGTTTCGAGTGCGTCAGTAGAGTTTTCTACGATCGCTTCTGATCTGTTCGGATTCGGTTGAGTAGGAGAAACCTCAGCAGCGAAGCTACTGCTTGCCAATGCTAACGTTGCACCAAAAACAATTGATCCAACTCTAGTTAAGTTCATGAAAGCCTTTTGCACCATTCATCCTCACACAAATTAGCAGACGTAACTGTCTTATCTTTGAAGGTAATATCTATTACGATTACCTCCATACCTTAGAATCTCAGAGAAGTATGAAATTAGGATGAAATATGAAATTTGAACGGTTATTTTTTTGGTTAAGGAATAGGGACTTACTAATGCCGAGATTCTTGCCAAGAACGAATGGAATTCGTGCCTTTACAAACGAAGTTCGTCGAACGCAGACCAACAGCAATTTTCTTAACCTGCGGCGGCAGGTTTTGTCTGTTTAGCTGTGAATTTCATTCGCTAGGTTTATTGAATGCACGATTCTAAGTCAAACGGTGCATAGGTGAACATTTGTAGCATTTCCTAGACAAAGCTAAGTGAAAACGCAACTCCGAGGGTCAGCAACAAGAGCCTTCTAGAACGTAGTTGGGTCATGAACACTACTCACAGTTCGGTCAATCTACTACAACTTTTAACGCATTGTGAAAAACTCTTCCCCTAGCGAAGGATGAATCCCGATCGCTTGATCAAAATGTTTTTTGGTGACTCCTGCTTTCATCGAAGGCGCAATCATTTGAATAATCTCACTCGCATACTCACCGACCATATGAGCGCCTAAAACTCGGTCAGACTGCTGATCGACCACGAGTTTAAGCAATGCTTCCTGCTTCGATTCTCCAATTAGATTAAACAGTGGTTGAAACGTTTTGCGGTAGCATCGAACCGCATCTCCAAACTTCTCGCGGGCTTGTGTTTCGCTAAATCCGATCGTTGCCGCTTCGGGTTTTGTCGAAACAACGGCAGGAATGTTCTCATAGTTCACAGCACAAGGCTGATCACCAAATTCTGTATCAGCAAATGCCCGACCTGACGCGATTGCAACGGGAGTCCAATGCGGACGAAGCGTACAATCTCCGACTGCAAAAATGTTTGGTTGCGAAGTGCGACTGTACTCATCAACTGCGACCGCACCTTGATCAAGGTCAACATTGATCTGATTTAGATTCAATCCATCCAAATTAGGGGTACGATTCTCAATCCAAACAACAGTCGTCGCGGAAATTTCATCTATAGCATCGCTAGAGACAATAGTTTTAATACAAGATTGTTCACGCTCAAGTTTTTGTACTTGCGATCGGCATAGAATCTGAACCCCAAGCTGGGAAAGTTGAGTTTGAATGGTCGAGCGCAAATCATCGTCATAACCTGGAAGAATCTGGGTTTCTGACGTGATCAGCGTGACTTTAGGAACCAAAGCATTCATGATACCTGCGGCTTTCACAGCGATATGATTGCTGCCTACGATCACGAGATGCTCTGGTCGATCGTTCAGTTCTAACAGTTCGCGAGTTGTGATTGCAGATTCAATTCCAGGAAGATTCGGTTTTACTGCCGTTCCACCTGCGGCAATCAGAATTTTATCTGCTGTAACTCGACGATCGCCGATTTCTAATGTATGAGCATTCAAAAACTGAGCTTGTCCACAAATTAGTTCTGCTTTGGCTTTTTGTAAATGCTCGATATGAACTTGGCTCAGATGCTCAATGTGCTGTTCTTTAGCTTTCATGAACTGAGACCAATCAAACTGACACGAGACATTACCCCAACCATACTCATCAGCGCTTTGAAAGAATTGCAAAAAGCTAGCAGCATAGGTCATCAGTTTTTCAGGAATGCAGCCGTGAACGACACAAGTTCCACCAACTTGATCCCGTTCGACGATCGCCACTTTTGCACCATAACTTGCGGCTCGCTCTGATGCGGCTAGACCGCCTGGACCCGCTCCAATCACAATCAAGTCATAGTCATAATTCATAGAATTCAATCATTCCATCATGACGAAAACAATGGTTACTCAATCTTCAGTTTCTAGCATCAGCATGAAACGCAGATGAAATGGTTCTGTATCCATAGGACGAGATTGAAAGGTTCTAGGCAAGGTAAAACGAACTTTAACGCAAGCATTAGAAACTAATACCTGCGTTAAAGCGAGATCAGCAGAAATTGCAAGACGATTATTTAGGCAGAGACAAGTTTGAAGTTATCTAGCAGCACGGCAGAGTCAAACAACGGATCGCCAACATTCGCAACGCTAACTCCTAACGTATAGGTACCAGATTGGGTGATTCCAGCCGAGAAGGTTTGATACCCAGTTTCATTCGAGAACATGGTTCTCGAAGAGTTAGAAGCTGAGTTGGGATCGGCTGCGGTGAGTGCTAACGGTTCGAGCGTGACGAAAAGGAAGTCCTTGCTAGGATCAACCAGGGTTGAATCTAACTCATTGGTCAGAAAATTCCAATCAAACGACACGGTATCTCCTGCTTTTGCATCAAAGGTAAGCTTGATTGCTGAGCCTTGATCAATGTTGCCGTCGCCGAGATTGTTCAACACGTTTGAATCTACGCCTAGAAATGATGCGAGTTCTGAAGGAGAAGCGGTTTCTCGCTCAGTGGTCAGAAGTGCCTGAAAGATGCCGTCAGTTGGGAAGACTCCGTAATCTAAAGGTTGAATTTCAGCTTTTCCAACTGTTGACCAACCTGTGAAATCTCCGTTCTCAAAACTACCGTTCGGAATCGAGGAATTGTTGTAGTTTTCGAGTCCACCCATTGCAGGCATCGTCATGTCTACCGAGGTTTGATAGCGATCGCGTAACCACTGCCGCATCTGATCGGCTTCACTCTGCTGAGTTGAAGCAATGTTACTACACAGGTCTTTTAACTCGACGTGTCCTGCCCGTTCCGTACAAGGAACTGCATCACTGATGCCCGCCTCATGGTGCATAGTCATTTGACACATAAAGTTAATTTCAAATTCACCGCCCTCCATGCGGGACATTTCTCGAATCATGCGTTCTTCGCCGAAATTGAGATCAGGACTGTAGTTGAAACCGTACCAATCTCTGAGCCAAGTTTGCATCTGCGATCGCTCTTCCGTTTGGGTATTGACAATCCCTTGCGCGAGCGATCTCAAATCGTCATTCACTACCTTATCGACTGCAAGTTCTGCCATCTCGATCGCCATTGTGTGATGATCGATCGTCTCTTGCAGGTAGCGCACATCAAACCGGGCTGCTGAATCGTTTGGTGGAACTGTTGAGGCAGCACGAATATCAGATGAAACAAAGGACGGCAATCGTAATCCTGAATCTGGCGTTGTGAGGGAATCAGTGGTTAGAGGACTGACCAGCGAGGAAGAAGCCGAAATGAGATCAGTAGTCAAAGGTGAACGACTTTGAAACATAAGTTTTTCCCTGAAGCGTTGGATAAATCCTGAGAAGCATTCTTCGCCTCGTCTAAAAAAATAGTTGTTATGTCTGTAAACAGTGAGCGACTTTATTACTGCAATAACACAACCTTGTTATCCTAGTAATATGCTATTTTCACTACTTCTGGCTCATCTGCTGCTATCGTAGCTGTCGCTTCTAAGGCATTCAATCCAGCATATGAAAATGAAATAGGCATGAAATGCCTGTCTACTAGAAGTTAGGAGTTTGCCTATATCGATAGAATGATGCGATCGCAACCTGTTTTCCCTACGGTTAGGGCTGAGAGACGACTCTCAGACAGCATCGCAAAGGAGGATTCTATGGCGGTTCAGCAATTAGTTCTTACACAAATGAACCAAGACCTTCAGAGGTGCATTCAAGACTGTCTCGAATGCCACAGCATTTGTCTTAACACAGCAACCTACTGTTTACAAAAAGGTGGACATCACACGGAGCCGTCGCATCTTAAAATTCTGATGGATTGCGCTCAAATCTGCCAAACTGCCGCAGACTTTATGTTGAGAGAATCAGAATTTCATCGTGAAGTGTGTGGGACGTGCGCTGACATCAATCAACGCTGTGCTGATGAATGCGATCGACGTGGTGATAATGGCAGTGATGCCCAAATGAAAGCTTGTGCAGAAACCTGCCGTCGCTGTCTAGAATCTTGCGACAAGATATCAGGTATGGCTTAATCGTGGAGTAAAGTAACAATGCCCCATCAAGACTATCAATCAATTTTGGATGCCGCAATCCACTGTGCTTACGAATGTGAACACTGTGCAGATGCTTGTTTAGGTTCAATGCCCGACTGTGCGAGAGTTTGTACAGATTGCGCTCAAATTTGCTGGGCTTCAGCTTCCTATATGAGCCGTGGATCTCGCTTCATTCCTCAAGTTGTTCGCGCTTGCATTGAAATTTGTGATGCTTGTGCAGCCGAGTGTGAGAAATACCCAGACAATCCGCATTGCCAGAAGTGTGCCCAAGCTTGCCGTCAAGCTTCTGCGGAGTACAAGAAAGTGGCAAGTGTCGCAGGAATTGCATAGCATATTTTCCAAACTGTCCTACTCAAAAAGGTTGCCTCTCGCTCATAGATAGGCAACTTTTTCCTTAATACAGCAGATTCATTTCAAGATGCGATAAGGATGCTAGAAGAAAAAATTACTGAGCAAGGCGGCAAAACGGTTGGGTACTGATCAACGAAGGTTACGACTTTACCAAGTCGAAAGCAGTGCGGGATGGCAACTTTGTTGGACTTGCACTCGACGAGGTAATCAGTCCGAGATGAGCAACGTTTATCGCGAAGCGCAACTCAGTAGGAACCGCATTAAAGCTTTAGTCGCTCACTTAAGCAAGAGCTTAAGGTTTGATCGAACTGTTAAGATGGCTCGATCTGTTCCCGTTTACGGCGCGGTATTCCCATCAGCCTGAATTGAATCGACTTCACCACAATGTACAAAATAGGAACCACAAATAAGCTCAGAAATGTTGCGACGAACATACCACCAAACACAGCCGTACCGAGAGATTGGCGGCTGGCGGCTCCAGCTCCAGTTGCGGCTAGCAATGGGTAGCTTCCGAGCAGCGTAGAGATGGCGGTCATTAAAATCGGGCGCAAGCGTTCTTGAGCCGCTTCCACAACTGACTGAACCAGCGATCGTCCTTGCGATCGTAGTTGATTGGCAAATTCCACGATTAGAATCGAATTTTTGCTGGCAAGTCCGATTAGCATCACTAGCCCAACTTGGCAGTACACATCGTTATACAATCCTCTCAATGCTTGAGCCGATAGCGCACCGAGAACCGCAAGTGGAACGGATAGCATAATGATGATGGGATCAATAAAGTTGTTGTACTGTGCCGACAATACGAGGAACACAAAGAAAACGCCTAAACCGAAAATAATCGGTGCTTGTCCGCCGGATTCGAGTTCTTCCAGCGAAATCCCTGACCATTCAAATCCCGTATCAGGCGGAAGAATTTCAGCCGCTAGTTTCTGCATCGCTTGAATGGCTTGTCCAGAACTAAATCCCGGCGCGGCTGCTCCATTGATCTCAATTGATCGATGCAAGTTGTAGTGACTAATGGTTTGTGCTCCGGTCGTTGGAACAAGCGTGACTAAAGTTTTTAATGGAATCATCTCACCTCGCCGCGATCGCACGTACAACTGCTCGATACTTTCTGGAGTTGATCGAAACTGCTGATCGGCTTGAACATACACGCGATAGGTGCGACCAAACGCATTAAAGTCATTCACATAGCGAGAACCAATGTATGTCTGCAAAGCGCTAAAAATCTCATCGACTGAGACTTGTAATGCTTCCGCTTTAGCACGATCTACTTCGAGTAAAAGTTGCGGGGCATTGGCAGTATAGGTACTGAACACCGCTTGTAGTCCAGGCGTTTGATTCGCTTTCTGAACTAACTGAGTTTTGATTTGGTCGAGCTTTTGGAGATCAGTTGTGGTGCGATCGCTGCGATCTTGCAATTGAAACACAAATCCGCCAACGCTGCCCAAACTTTGAATCGTGGGTGGATTGACTGCTAAAACAGGTGCTTGAGGAATTGACATCAATCCTGCTCTGACGCGGTTCAGAATTCCAGAAACGCTTTGATTTGGGTTTTGTCGCTCATCCCACGATTTAAGCGGCGCAAACATAAACCCACGATTGGGAGCATTGCCGCTAAATCCCACGCCTCCGACTGCAAAAGTAGCTCGAACTTCTGGAACCTTGAGAAGCTGCTGCTCTGCTTGACCTACAATTTGCTTTGTATAGTTCAAGGATGTTCCATCGGCTCCTTGAATCAGATTGATGAAGTAGCCTTGATCTTCTTCAGGTAGAAATGACTGAGGTAGAGACAAATAAAGCCAAGCTGTAACACCTAGAGAAGCGATAAAAATTACCATGACGATCGCTTTGATGCGCGTTAGTTTTTCTAACACCTGAGCATATCCTCGGCGTGACCAGTCTAAAAATCCATTGAATCGAGCCGCAAGCCATCCTAACCAACCACGCGGTCTGGGCTGTCGTCGGAGCAATAAAGCAGAGAGCGCAGGCGTTAGCGTTAAAGCATTGATAGTTGAAATCGTGACCGAAAACGCGATCGTCAATGCAAACTGCTTGTACAACTGACCTGTCACACCTGGAAAAAAGCCGACTGGAACAAAAACCGCCATCAAAACTAGCGAAGTCGCAATCACTGCTCCGAATAGTTCGCGCATTGCCTCGATCGTGGCTCGAAACGGACTCAGATTTTTCTCCTGAATCAATCGAGTCACATCTTCGACGATGACGATCGCATCATCTACTACCATGCCAGTCGCAAGTGTTAATCCAAAGAGTGTCAGACTATTGAGCGAGAAGTTAAAGGCTTTGACAAAAATGAATGTTCCGATTAGCGAAACTGGAATCACAATCACCGCAATAATCGTGGTTCTCCAGTCTTGCAGGAATACGAAAATCACCAACACAACTAGAATAATTGCCTCAAATAAGCTCCTGACTACTTCCCGAAACGATGCTTCGATGAATAGAGAAGAATCATACGGAATATCGAAAGTCAGTCCAGGCGGAAAATTTTTAGAAAGCCGTTCCATCTCTGATTTGACTGCTGTGGCAATATTCAGAGCATTGCTGCCTGGAATCTGGATCACCTGATAGCCAACAGAGACACGACCCCGATAGCTGGCAAATGAACTGTAGTTTTCGGCTCCAAGCTCAACGCGCCCAACATCCTTGAGTCGAACCAATGTCCCATCTGACTCGGCTTTCAGCACAATTTCTTTAAACTCTGTCGGCTCTCTTAATCTACCGCTTGTTTGCAAGTCAATCTGATACAGTTGCTCGTTTGAAACAGGCGGCTGTCCAATGCTTCCAATCCCAAGCTGGATGTTTTGCTGATTCAGGGCATTAATCACATCTTGAGCTGTCAGATTTCGACTGGCAAGACGATTGGTATCGAGCCAAACGCGCATTGCATAACGGCGTTCACCAAAGGCTAGAATATTGCCCACGCCCTTGATTCGCCGCAGAGCATCTAGAATATAAAGATCGGCATAGTTGCTAATAAAAGTGTCGCTGTAGCGATCTCCTTCACTATAAAGCGCCATTGCGAGAACGATCGCTGTTGATTGCTTCGAGACACTGACTCCAGTTTGCTGAACTACTTGCGGCAGTTGGGCTTGAACTTGCAGCACTCGATTCTGAACATCTGATGCCGCTACATCAATATCATAACCCTGCTGAAACGTGACGACGATCGTACTCGTTCCATCATTACTGCTCGTCGAAGCCATATACCTCATGCCTTCAACACCATTAATTTGACGTTCTAAAATGGTTGTAACCGTGTCCTCGACAACTTGAGCATTTGCACCCGTATATCTTGCCGTTACTGTAATCTGGACGGGACTGATATCTGGATATTGTTCGATAGGTAGAGTGGGCAGGCTAACGAGTCCGACAACGACCATCACTAAGGCAGTGACGATCGCGAAAACAGGTCGCTTGATGAAAAAATCAGCAAACATACAGTTTATTCAGATGAAGTGGATAATTCAAGATTCAGGCAAGATCGGCATTCCGTCTCTGAGCGCCAGCACACCGGACACAATGACTCTTTCTCCTGCACGCAAACCATCAAGAACTTGATAATTGTTACCCTCGATCGCGCCTAATTTCAAAAGTCGCTGTCGTGCCACAAAGCCAGATTGAGCAGGCTCAACGACATAAACAAACGCTTCTCCGCCTAACCGTGTGATGGCTGTTGTGGGAACAACGACACCCGGACGCTGACTTTGGATGATTCTCGCTCGAACAAACTGTTCAGTTCTCAAGCGCCCATCAGGATTATCAATCAACGTTTTCACCAAAATCGATTGAGTTGTTCCTGTTGTATTCGGAGCAATGAAGAACACGCGACTTGTTCCCAAGCGCTGTCCGCGATCGTCTACTAGCTCAACTAAATTTCCAATATTTACTTGAGAAACCTGCTCGGCTGGAATTGAAAAATTGACTTCCAGTGCAGTATTATCAACAACCGTCACGATCTGAGTCGAAGGATCAACTAGATCGCCAACTTTTGCAGGAATTTCTCCCACCGTTCCCTGAAAGGGCGCTGTGATTTGAAAGAACTGAAGCTGAACTTGCTGTTCCTGGGTGCGCGATCGCGCTTCTTGCACTCCTTTTTCTGTCTGAATCACCGTTGCCTGCTGTGCTTGAATTTGTTCTTCAACCGCGCCAAGACTCGCTTTCGCCACTTCTAATCGATTGGCATACTGATCACGAGTTTGCTGTGAAATCGCGCCTGCTGCTGCTAACTGAGAATAACGGTTGTAGTCTTGTTGAGCTAACTTCACATCAG
>ERZ1066124.194-NODE-194-length-55617-cov-72.684461_pt1 | contig 55617 bp, 44 predicted proteins | sample MGYA00382771_ERZ1066124 | MGnify/ENA primary metagenome ERZ1066124 (study PRJEB33369, sample SAMEA5778354) | biofilm metagenome | biome: Industrial cooling water; feature: Water cooling tower basin; material: Biofilm | place: United Arab Emirates | collected... | reverse complement strand
GATACTAATCTTATCCTTACCTATTGTCAACCTATCCTTAACGATAAGGAATCCCTATCTATTTATATATCTTATCGTTTATGGGGTAGTAACGATAAGGAATTAGGCGCGATCAGGGATCAGGTATGCGATCGTATTTTTGGTAAGTAGCTGTAAGTACTGCGTAGTGTAGGTTTCAGTGTTTTATTGCGTAGCTCAGCCCGTTGCCTTTTTGCTTTCCTTAGCGGGGATCAGTAGATTTTAAGCCTGAACGATAAGGAGGTTAAATCAATAGTTTTTCTTATCGGGATTCCTTATCGATAAAGTACTTGACAAGCTAGAGATGCCAGTGGCAATCGGTTGTAGCGTTATAGCTGTATTACCTAAGAATTGGGCTATTAGTTATTTCTATCAGTCTTTAGCTAATATTGAGTAGGATAAGTATTGCAATGCGCTAAGGTTAAGGTATTATAGATATAGATAAGTAGTTGCGTTGACGCGAGTGCTTGCAAGACTGCTGACGTTGCCATTCGATGATTTGGAGGCTCAGATTGATGAGTTCTAACTTGGTTCTGAAGACAATCCTCAACGATCGCTTGAATGCTTCCTCAACCCAAATTGCTGAGTTCTGCGATCGCTGGAATGTGACTGAGTTGGCGTTGTTTGGTTCGGTACTCCGTTCTGATTTCAAGCCGGATGAAAGCGATATTGATGTTCTCGTTACGTTCGATTCTGATTACTCGTGGACGTTCGATGCCGCGTTTCAAATGCGCGAAGAATTGATGGCTCTGTTTCAGCGCAAGGTGGATCTCATTAGCCGCAAGTCTCTTGAACAAAGCTCTAACTGGTTACGACGCAACCACATTCTCAATTCTGCACAGGTGATTTATGCCGCTTGAAGACCGAGATTTAGCATCTCTCCTCGATGTCGCAACCGCAGCACGGCAAATTCAGCGTTACTGCTTAGACATTACTCGCTCTCAATTCGAGCAGGATGACGAAAAACAGGCGGCAGTCCTGTATCGAATTGGCATCGTTGGGGAAGCGGTCAAACGCATTTCTCCAGACTTCCGCGATCGATATCCGAATGTTCCTTGGAAGCAGATGGCAGGCATGAGGGATATCGTCATGCACCAATACGATCGCGTCAATCTCGACCTCGTTTGGGATGTGGTGCAAATCAAAATTCCTGAGTTGCTCACTGCGATCGAACCGTTACTTCCAACTGAATCTTAAAATCATGTTGACGCTTCCTCCGAATTGGCTCGATCTCGCTGCGGCTCATGGCTCAACAAAATGGGTCAAGCAGTTTGTGATTGATTATTTACCGAAACTCGCACAGCAATCGATTTCCAACACCGAGTTTGCTGAAGCCTTTGACCAAGAGTTGCAGGCACGAAACCTGGTTACATCAAAGCAACAGAAAAATTATCGTTCAAACCTCTGCCAAGCACTCAAAACGATCGATGAACAGCATCCCGCTATCGCACTCATTTCTCCGACCGCTGAGGAGTACCGTGAACTCAATGATGCTCAACGTGGAAAGCTGGCAGACCGGGAGACTCGCTATTTCACCAGTGATCAGGCTCAAACGCTCGTTGATCGTGCCACAGCATTGCTGGAGAGTGCTGAGTGGTCGGAGGTAGGCGCAGGACTGGCTGTGCTGATTGGACGACGCATTAGTGAGATTCTACTGTCGAGTTTTTCCCTTAAATCAGCGTGGAGCCTCAACTTTAGTGAAATGGCTAAAAAAGCTGATACAGATGGCTTGACGAACGCGAAGCGCGGTGTAGCCATCGAGATTCCCACACTTGCTCCTGCGTCAATGGTGCTGAATGCGATCGAACGACTTCAGAAGGGGCTACGCATTGAAGATTTGAAGTTGGAGAGTTTGACTCCCAAAATGGCAAAGCAAAAGGTGAACGGGCGCTTTAGTGAGCCAGTGGCATCGAAGTGTGTGGAGCATTTTAGCGATTTGGTTCCGGCGAGAAGCGATCGAGAAAATTTGTACACGCACATCTTCAGAGCTTGCTACGCAACAATTGCGGCTCACTGGTTTTGTCCCCCGAATGTCCCAGAACACAGCTTTAAGGCAGAAATTCAAGGGCATTTCACGCTCTCCCAAGATGGTAAGAAGCTGCCGAATTACAGCGCCAGAGCGAATTACGATGATTATGCGATCGGGACACAGGACGGCAATCGCGACGGGCGACTGGGGATCAAATTAGGGACATTGCCAGGGCTTGAGTCGATCGAGGCATTCAGAAAAGAAAAATCAGCAATGGAAATAACGATAGACAATAAGGATAAGGATATAAAAGAAGAATTGAATCAGGAAGAATTGAGTCACGCTTTGACTGCACCTGAAGCAATTGAGATCGAGAACTATTCATCTAAACCAACTGAAGCAACTTCAATGACGAAACCAACTACAAAACCCAAGACTCGACGACCAGAATTACACGCTGAGGATTGGGAGGAAATGATCGGTCTGATGGCACGACGCGGCGTGATGGGGGCAACACCGGATGTGTTTCATGCACTGGTTGAAGCATTCAAAATCGCAGAGTCTGAGCATCAACAACAGCAAGTTCGGAGCGTCAGTGAGCTAACTGCTAGTCTGAGTTGGTTTACCGATCGTATTGATCAACTGGAAAAAACTTGCTCACAATTGCAAAAGGAACGCGATCAACTTCAAACCACTCAGACAGTCACTGAGGAACTGGATCAATTGCGGACCGAAAACGCTCAATTGAAGCAGGAATTACACCAAACGCGATCTCAGTTACAAGGTATCCAAAAGCTGCTCGGCATGGAGTCGAATGGTGCGGCGGCTCCAGTACCATCGTCAGATTCGACTCCAGCAATACCGATTCACACAGCAATTAGACAAACGGCTCCAACCACTCACACCGATGCCACACTATCAACGATCGCAACTCAGCCAAAAGAGCCGAAAGCCGAAGCTGCCACACGCCGGAATCGCACGGAGACCACCGAGAAGATTAATCAAATCATTGATGGGCTGATGAGTTGGAATACGAGCCAGGAAGACTCAGACACTCAGTTGCGAATCTCAATTCCAACGATCAAAGGACTGGCTTCGGCAATGGGAGCAAACTATCAACCTGCCATTCAGGAGGTGCTGAAGGAGCGAGCAGCTGAACTCGATGAGCATCACAGCCGATTGATGATTGGCACTCGCCATAATGCAGGGGTGACACGCAAGGATGAACTGCTGAGAGCGATCGCTCGTGACTATTTGGGGCTGGAAAACTGGAATGAAGTCAAGTATCAGGGATAAAGAGAAACAGCAAGAAAATGCGTTTGCGAAACTGTTGGGAGCTTCGACTCCGCTTTACGCGATTTCACAATTGGAATAGAACAATTGCTCTGATTCAAGCAATGCTACAGCTAAATTGTTCTTATTTTCTCGTCAAATTCGCAGCCAGCAAATCACTTTGATATCAGCAAAAGTAATGCAGTGATATCAGAAAGTAAAACGCTGCAAGCTTTGACCAAAGATGATCTTGGCTCAATTTAGAGATCTTTTAGTTGAACCATAATCACTTCTAGAATTCTCAATATTTTGCTTCCTTTGTTCATGCTGCATTTTTTTTAGCTTTGTAAACTACATATGGATGGTTTTGGCTTGCTTTGTCCTTTCATCACATCTTTCTTAACACGGTGTTGCAATTGGCGGTTGTGTCTCAGATGGGTTCATCAAATCGCGCAAGCGTCGCATTCCGCGCCAAATCGTTTTTGCCCCTGGTGGACCATCCCCGTTTCGCCCTAAAAATCCTCCGAGTTGCGCTAACCATCGCACGAACATTTCGAGTCCCAACATTCTCGTTGGCAGGGCTTCCCCGTCGTTGTAGTAACGGTACAGCACCTCTCGCTCTGACTGCGATAGACCGAGATCGCTTTGCACCGACTCTCGCCCGGAGTACGTCAAATACAAAAATCGCCATGCGACCACCGCATAAGTTGCGATCGCTTTCTCCAATCGTTCGGCGGTGGAGAGCTGTAACTACTCAACTCGACACGCTCCTTTAAGGCAGAAGTGATACCGCTCAATCAGCCACCGCAAGCTGTAGCTCTTCAAAACGTTGCAAGCCTGCTCGAAATTCCAGATTGGCAACGTCGTGACCAGTATCCACGAAACTCGCTCTTTCTCGGTTGGGGGCGTTTCTTCATCTGCCCACACAACAGAAACGGGAACACTCGGAAGGTCGTTGCGTGTGGGATGTGCCAAGGGCGGTTGCAAATTCACCTGCGCCCATCGCACACTCACTCGCGCTCTTCTGGCTGTCCGTCGTGGGGTGCGCTGCAATTCTAAGTCTACATCGCCCGCGATCTCCATCCGCTGCAAGACGGTCATTAGGGGTTCTATAGCTTCGTTGCCTGCTGGCTGCACTTGGCGGTCATGGAACACTCGGATCAGTAATTCACTATTCCACCGCCTGGGCAGCGCAAATAATTCATAAATGTCTGCTTCTCGATCTGCGATCGTGATCACCCTCGCGGTTTCAGGCACAGTTTGCTCAGTCAGTCGCAAACTCTCAATCCACCGATAGCTCTCTTTTTCCTCGATTTGCCGCCGTTTGTTCTCGGATCGCGCGATCGCTCGTCCCCACACTTGCTGATGAATCACGCCGACCGGAATGCCGCTGTAATCGACACACAGGACACTGTGCAGCTTTAATCCGCGTGTTTTTCCCGTCAGCTTGCCGATACCTTCTGTGGCGGGATGAGCGGTGTAGTCTAAATCGGTCGTGTCTTGGATCGCATAAATGATCGGGTAGCCTTCAATTCGCTCGCTGCCTTTGGCTAGGCGAAGCCACCGTACTTTGGCGGTGTGCATCGAGGATTTGATCGGCACTGATGCGCCGATTGCTCCAAAATCGATACATCGCTTGCAATGCTGCTGCGGAGCGACTCGCCTGTGGCACACTCGATTCGGGACAGGCGGCTAAATCTTCCACAATCTGCACTAGCCGTCGATTCAAGCGCTCATTGCCTAAATTCGCAAACCGCAATTCTTCACTTGCCCAACTCATCGTGACATCCCTTAAGTACTGCCTCGCTAATGTACAAATCCGTGACTGCTTGCGGCACAGTTTTTTATCGATTTCTATTCTTTCTTTATGCTTCGCAGCATTTCTCAATCCACTATCATCGCTCACATCCCCACTGAACACAAGCTGTGCAAATCGATCTCACAATTTCACTCGCAACTTGCTGTACTTTCTTTAACTACAGAAAGAGAAAGACTGACCGATGCGCCGAAGTCAATTGCTGTAACGCTTCTATAGATCACTTAACTTGCAGCACTTTGTTAAGAAATTTGTGACTAAAGAATAGATGTTATCAGTTACTTCACTCTCCGCTGACGAATCCAATGTTGTCGATCGCGCTGCTGAACTGCTCAAGCTCACTCACCTCTCTATGAATGACCAATTGACCATTGAACACGCCATCGGACTCATCGCACTCAACAAGAACTGCACTCGCCCCAGAGCCGCTCAATTGCTGAATAAAATCGCCTTTCCCGCATAACTTCTAATCCATAACCCGCCCCGATCAATCTAGGTCGGGGCTTCTAACCCAAACATCACAAGCTTCTGGAGATTCAATCATGGCTCTAATCCTAAACTTCAACGCTGCTCAACGCGCTAAACAACTCAAACAGCCGATTCAAGCGATCGCATTTCCCACAGACAACCATTCACATTGCTTCTACCCCGAAATGGGCGAAGTTCGCAACCCAACCAAGCTTCTTTTAGGCAGCTATGTCTGGAACTGCTACAGCATCAGATGGGCAGAAGCAGACGATGAAAAAGTGCGATCGCTACTTAAACAATTGCGGATTCGTCCGAAAGCGCCGGGAGTTGAACACATTGAATACGGCGACAAGAATCACTACTGGCACAATTCACCCTTTGGCAATTCTGGCTTTTTCAAAGCGCTCGTGACAAAGAAGTGCTGGAGTTTTCTAATCAACAATAGCTGAACCTCGTCCAGCAACTAAGAATTGAAGCATACCTGCCATAATTCGGGATGAATTATCTCTGTTTTTCTTGCTCAAAGTCACAACCACATTATTGTTATCGCAACTAGACTTACTAGCATCTGCATAGCAAAGAACAGGAAGATTATTAATCAATCCCATTGTTAACCGGATACTGTCTGGATTACCTCCAGCCTTAGATAAAATTGTATTCAATTTGTCTGTGACAACTTCACATCGACGCTTAGGCGTGTAACCTTTGGTACTAAACTCTTGTGATTTCCAAACAATCAATGAGGGGTTGATTGTCACACCATCAGGGCGAACAGTAGTTGTTGCAAAGACTCCCTTCTGTTGAGAAACACATTTAAATGTATACCGTGGAGAAGACGTTTCTTGTGCTTGCACTTTTACAGCCATTAAAACTCCATAACTCAGAAATAATCCGAGAACGGCAGATTTCGTCAGTGTATCTCTATTCATAATTGGGATCTGGGCTTCCAAGATGTTCAGTAGTAGATGAATGTTTACAAGCAGTTAAGTGCTATGCGAGTAGCTTAAAGCATCTATTGCTCTCTGTTTGACTTGTGGGTTTTCCTCGATTGATATCCGTTGCCTTAATGCACTTGCTGCTCTCTCATTTTGAAATAGTCGCAACGCAAACGCTGCACGTTTTCTCACTTCAGCATCTTCATGATCAAGAAATGGAAGAATTTCACTCAAAAACGATTCATTCGCAGTATTTCCTAGCAAATCCAGATAGTGCGCCAGATTTTTCGAGTCGTTTGATAGCTGGGCTTTCTTTTGGTTCATCCATAAGTTAATTCTCTGAGCCAAGCTTACATTCATTTGAGAAGCCTGGTGTGACAATCCTGCTAGAACCAACTCAGCATCCTCTCGAAGTAGAGCATTTGGGCTTTTGCGAATAAATGCTTGTAGCTCGTCAAACAAGAAGTCTTGTGGTTGTTCAAGCAGCATGATTTGCGGCATGACAGTCATCGCCTTCTGAGCATCACTGTCAAATGCTTGCAAAATATCAGATAGCGCTTGCTGTGCTTTAGGAGATCCCTCAGAAGACAAGGCTCCAACCGCGATCGCCAGCAAGTCAGTATTATTATCCTGCTGTGACAACACCAATTTCTCGATTGATCGAGCTGCATCTTCATTGGCTTGAAGAATAGCAAAAAGCTTCCAGAAGGCTTGATGGCGGGTAGTGGCTTGGGCTAGATCTTGATAATCTAACACCCATGAGCGCACTTCTTGTGAAATACCAGCAACCTGCGAAGTGGCTTGAAGAGTTGGTGGACTAGGGAGTGTAGGTGGCTTCCAAGTTAGATAAAGAGTGAGAATGCCGCTTACTAAAAACGCTGCTGCCAGTCCTAGCAGGAATTTAGTTCTTGTAGCAATGAAAGGTGTAACGTTAAAGCTTCTAGATGTAGATATCATGACTTCACAACACTTGCCAATTAATTACTGAATGGGAGAGGAACAGATTCATTAATGAGTCTTTGACCGTTCTGAGCATTCAAATCAATAGATTTTTCGTCAACAAATTCAGACTTTTCTAGTACCTTGTTACTCAGCGTACGTATAGTCTTATTACCTCGTTTAGCCTCTATTGTTGCTGTTAGATCAAGATTTAAGGGACGAAGCCCACCAATTCTTCCAGCCATGTTGGGTTTTGACTTATCCCAATAGTTAGCATCGAGTACTCCTATCACTTTCAAAGTAGGTTGCTTATTGTCTCCGGGAAACGTAAGAGTTGAATTGAGTTTAAAGGCTGGTCTCGTTTCTAAAATACGGGCTTCAGAAGTAAGCCGAGCATCAGCAGAGGATTTTACTGTCAACGTCAGCTTTAAAAGATCTGCTGGCTGTAATGGAAGCTGATCATTTACATCATGAAACTCTCCCTCTGCTTGTAAACCCAAATCTAGTAGCTTTTTCGCTAACTTCGCACTAAAGTCATTAAAATTCGGGGCAAGCCTGGAAGGAACAAAGATGCTCTTACGTACAAGTTCTTCTGCAATCTCTTTCTTCCTTCCTTTATAGGAATTATATTTCTTTTTAATCTCTCCCTCCCAATCACTCACCTTATTAAGGTAATCACAGGTTGCTTTTACAGGGTCATCTCCAAATGGATTTAGGCGAGTGATGTTATCACAAGCTGCTCTCTCAATATACTTTTTCGGACGGAGTGGCTTTGACCTTAAGGACAGCTCTTTAGCCAAATTTTCAGACAGTTTTTCAGCTTCTTCAACTGCTTTTTCCGGCGTTGGTATCTTCGTAGCCCAACACACCTGCTTTGCATCAGCCCATAATTCTTTTGTGTAGCGGTTACAGAAGCCCTGAAGATTACTCGATACCTTGTCGATGATTTCTTGTTTTAATTCAGGCGACCTCAATACCGTGTTCAGAAAACTATTCTCAATTTTCTTCTGAATGTCAACAATATTATTGGCATCCTCTTTCATTTCTTTCAATATTCGTCTTGAAGCTGTATCAATGAATTTCCTCTCATTAGGAGCAAGCCTCATCAATTGATCAGGGGTGTATTCACCATATTTGTCCTTAAAGACGATATTGAAGTCCTTGGAAGTTCGAGCTGAGGCTTGAGCTTCAGCACCAAATCTTCCTGAGGAAGTAATGCTTATATCAGCATAGGTTGTCGCAGTACTGCTGTAAGGCGGAACAATGGAAACCGCACAAGTTGGATTATCAATATTAATCAATACCCTTCCTCTTACACCTACCCCTACGCCTGCACTTGTTGGTTGATTTCCACTACTATTCCCATTGTTTGTTGAAGCGTTTTTACCCCAAATATTAAAGTTAACTATCCGCTCAAAGGTTGGAGCACATTGAAATTCAAACTTATAGATAGACTCTAAAATCTTAGCTCTATCTGATAAAGTATTCGCTAACTCGATCTTAGAAGCAGCAAGCCAAGCTTGTAATTTAGTATCATCAGGTCGGTTTTTAGCTCTTTCTTGTACTTCTCGAAAACTATTAAGCTTTTTATTCAAATCTTTTTGAATATTCTTGAGGCTTTCAAGTTGCTTGTTTTCTGGCAAACCAATCTTTTTAATGAATGCTATTTTGTTATTTTCATCCCCATAAATCTTTATGTCACTCAGTTTCAAATCGGCTTCTAGCTTTGACTTTCTATTGTCATGCTTAATATACTCAGGAATTCCTTTTAACAGCAGCCCACTAAAAGTTAGCTCTGCACTAGCTAGCTCTCTTTTTCTACCAGAAAGAAACTGCTGATCAAAGTCAGAAGCATTCGCGTCAAAATTTAATTGAAAAAGTGGAAACCCTCCTGTCCCTTGTGCTATGTCAGGAGGCGTACTAAATCTTCTTGAACCATCATCTAAATCATGAGCAATACTAAGAGCTGCATTGACTGAGGCTTGGTTACCACTGAAACGTAGCTCTTTAGGAAAGAAAATATTTCCTCTGGATTTAACAAGAATTTTTCCTAATTTTGGAACTTTAAAAGGGACCGGCTGTGGCTGTTGGTTCTCGTCAAGCGCCTTGAATACACCATTATCTATTCGGTTGTCTGTCAAACTCGCAGAAGGCTGGTTTACATTAGTCCTTGCTGCTAAAAAATCCACGATGTCTTCTGAAAATTGGGCACGCTGAGGAATCTGCCCAGTAGAGCCAACTCCGACAATTACAATCACCTTGTCTGTGTCTTGCAATCGTCTAGTCATGTAAATGACCCGGTAAAGTTTGTCTAAATCATAAAACTCTATCTTTCTACGATTTTGATTGATACATTGCTTTAGCTTTTGATCTTGCGCTAGTTTCGTGACAATTTGGGATTCAATATAACTTTGATTGAAGCTAGCAAATTTCTTAGCACTAAACGGTGGAGAGGCTGTAATACATACATATTGCTCTTGTACCTTTGCTAATGCATCTTGCTCAGTCGCGGCTGCAATAAGCGTCTCACCGGAAGCTGATTTTGCTGACGTTATGAGAGCTTCAGGGGCAAAAGAATAGGTTGAAACAGAAACATCAGCAAACGGAGCAACCCTTCCCAAAGCAGCCTGTGGATAAATCAGTTTGACCATGAGAGCTACTAAAAACGCCAGGCAAGCAATAGTAGCAAGGCGAAGGAATCGGAAATTTTGCATTACGAAGGTCTCGAATCAGCGTTTAGTGCGAAGCGACGTTAGATTTACATAAGTGCAACCTGAGATTCAATATCTAGAACATAGGAAGCTGCAAAAGTTTGATGCAACTTAAGTACAGCGTCTTACCCGGAACTCAGCGCGATTTCTAGGCTGTCTATGTCTTCAATATTGAACGTAATCCTACTTTGAAGACGGAAGAAAAGTTCTAGTAGATCCAGAAAATTTAATAAAGTGTAGTCGTGCTAGACACATTCGACTAAGAATTTATACTTAGTAAGAAGTTGGCTGTAAATGCGAACCAAGGAGTTAAAGATGAGCAATCGCCAATGCCATTCTCATCCGACAGACACTATCACCATCAACCTCTTTCTGGGTGTCTTTAAGGGAAAATTGCACTAGCGCATTGGTGTCGAGTGCATATTCTCCAGTTCCATCGATATCCGCACCAGGGACAGTCAAGGAACCATCGATGCCACCAGTCAGTGGGGGAGGCTCCCTGACAGCATCGCTATTTATCTTTTGTCCAAGTCTTTGGGTCTACTTCAAATTTCGCCAGTTTCAAGCATTGAAGACGATCGATAAACTTCTGTTGCACCCCCAACCCCACAGCACAGGCGTAGAGTATGGCAATGCTGACACTGCTTTGAAAACGCTATGCTCATAACTTCCGCTCCACCCGCGATGACAATCGATCTCGACTTGCTCAACCCGATCAACATCATTGAAGCCATGATCGATCTCCGCATTCAGCTTGAGCAAATTGAAACCCAAATTGATGCCCTCAAACTCGCATTTTACGCAGCTTGCGCGACCCTCAATGCCAAAAAGATTGAGCGCATCACTTTTGGCACAGCGTAGCTGCTAAATCTCCTCAGACTCATTCAGCATAACGAGCCGATCGACCACTCGCCCAAACCGCTCTTCAAACTGCTGTTGATTATAAGGGTCACGCGATGGCGACATGACGATCGCATTTGGCTCAATCGCATACTCGACTGGATATGGATATGCGACAAGATGAAGTTCTAGCACTCCTAACTGCTCCCAATGCGATCGCACTAATTCCGGTAATCGCTCGGTGTCGATCGCCATTTCCCCGATCTCCGGAAAACCTGTCTCTGGATCAAGCTCATACGCCACCCACGATCGCTCTCGTTCGGGGAATGGATACGCATCACGCAATTCCCGCAGACGTTCTGCCACTGCGGGTGAACCTTGCCATGCTGCGATCTCTTCGTCGCCCACCAAGGCATCGGGGGGAGTCGTGTCGCTGTAAACAGCGCGAAGCGCCGCTTGAATTTTCTCAAATTGCTCAGCTTGCCAAATCGTGTATTGATCAAGCAGACTGCCTCTCACTGCTTAGTAGTTTGATACATCTTGAGCCGAACGAAAGCTCGTGCTAGTGAACTAGAGAATTTAAAGCGATATCGATTAGACGTTCCAAACTTGTGGAGAATCGCTCCTCTGTTCTGCTTGCATAATTCATCCAAGTAATATAGGTAGGATTGTACTCTTGGCTTTCTCCCAGTTAATTGCTGTAAAGCAGGTTGAAGATCCACAGCTCTAAAGCCCTCTGGCGATTTTTCCTCAGCAATAACACAAGCCAACACAATATCTTTAAATGAAACATGAGTTGGTCTATTGACTAGAATTGCTTGCTCATAGCATCGCCGGATGCTTTCTTGAACATTCTCGATTGCCTCGTCTACTGCCACGTCAAAAAACGATTTAATAATGATTGGAGAGCCAACATTAATTGCAGTTTTAGCGGCATATTTTGTAATGAGATGCGTGTACTGAGGTAGCCCTTGTGAAAAAGCAACAATATCTTGCTTTACTGAATCTTCTATTCCAAGATTCAGCCTTGCTAATCCCTTGTCAATGATGCCCTCTATTTCATTAGATGACATTCGAGGTAGGGGAATTTGCTTGAGACAGCGCTCGATAGAACGGTGATCACCGATCAGACTATTAATGTTTTCGGCAACTCCAACTAGAAGTAACGTAACTTGAGGAACGCTATCTGATAAAGCTTTGATTGTGTAAGAGAACTTTTGTCTCGTTTCGGCTTTTTTTACGCTTTCAAACTCATCAAAAATCAGCAAAGACGGAGGAAGTTGCTCCAGCATAGATAGAACTTCAGATGTCTTCAAATCATCTGTGAAGTTCAAGAACTGGCTTAGTTCTTGAACTTCAGTTCTAGTTCTTTCAGTAAATCCCGGCAGTGATTTTTGTGATGTTATGGTTATTTTCTTAAAGACTTTTCTCCAGATGTCTCCAAATGTCTCTGTAGGATCGCAGCTAACCTTCTGGCATATTGTCAGATTTTGATTGCCCTGAAGCAGCAAAGTGATGATGTTTGCTAGTGATGTTTTTCCTACTCCTCGCTCTCCATAAAGGACTGCGTGCTGCCCCATCTCGCTCACGGTCCCTAAAACTTTGTCAATCTGATTGCCACGTCCAGAGAACAAATCGGTGGCTGTAATCGCAGCAGCAGGCGTGAAGGTAGCATTTAGAATCGCTAGTTGTTGCTGTATTAAGTTTTCGTTCACACTTCTTACTCAGGCTAAGGTTGGGGTTTTATCCGTAATAACTCGGTAAGTAACAGAGTACAGCGGATTTAGCGAACCAATATATCACATAGAAACAAAGGAACTAAATTCAGCAGTAGTTCTAGCAAGGTTGTTTATCTTTTCTGATAGAATTATGGTGATTCTGATTCGCTTGATTCCACATCATCTTGGTTAATCGGCGCTTGAGCCAGTACGATTGCAGCTTCTAAAGCAGATTGAGCCAAGTGTAATTGCTCACGAATTCCAATCAAGCGGTGCATCCGTGTAATCCCTTTGCGCCCTTCGAGATTACGCGGATCGTCATCACGGCTGAGATGAATCATTCGCACCGCCTGTTCTTCCTGAGCAGGAGCAAAAATGGCGCTTGGAGCCATGAGTTTGTTGTAGCGGTAGCTGCCATAGCCACGATGCACCCAGTAATGATGCACGATCGTGCCTTCGGGCGGAATGTACGATCCCTCAAAGGCAGTTAGCGATGCTTGAAGCTGGGCGATCGCATCGGTCAAGCGGGTAAAGGTTTCGTTGGGAATGTATTGCTGTGACGTTTGCGGACAACCGCGTTGCATCAGCATTGCTTGAGCAATTTCCCGCCGCGTCGTTCTCCAGATTTCTTGCCGCTGGATGAACTCTTGCTGCGCTTGCTGCTGTCGGTGTTCTATTTCTGCTTGCCGAACTTGTCGGACTCGAATGAGTTCGATTTCTTCATCGGGAGTGAGTTGAGTGGCGCGACCACAGGTAACATAGTTCGGGCACTCTCCCGGTTCGAGTCCTGGTTGCAGAAGCATGGAACCGCAATCGAAGCCAAAGCCGCACACTTTTTTAGGCATAAGGGAAAAAGTATCAAATCGCAGATAGTTCTAGCAAGTTATAGGCTTTATTATGCTAGAACAATGCTGAATCTTTTTCCAGTTCCTTCTGAAATTACACGGTCAATCAACAATGAAACAGATAACATACGCCCTGATCAAATGAATGATATCGGGGCTGGAATCGCGATCGCTTTCTTCTGCTTCATCCTTATGCAATTCAACTGTCTGTATGTATATTCAAGCTGAATCCACATTAACCTGTGAGGATTGCTGCGACATTTTTATCGATCGTAATGAGATTCTGTGTGAGAAGTGCAAAAATCCGAAGCCTCCAACGTGCAAATACTGTGACGGTCGCGGCTACTACGAGACTCTGAATCGAAACACTTACGGACTACCCCCGTTGTAATCGAGCAAAAGCCTATGAATAATTAAAGACACACGCTCCTGACCTCATCATCTACTGATGAGGTTCTTTCATGAGCCGGAGTCGATCCAATTTCGCTACATCTAGCGCTTCAATAAAATTTCATGCCTTGATTACGGTTGCACCCGTTTGGATTCTTCCAGCAACCGCTTTAATAGTTTTCGGCTACTTGGATGAATCAACTGATGGGCTGAACTCAAAATCTCGCGATCGACCTCCTGACGAATCCGGTTCATTTCAGGCAGGGTTACAACCCGAACCAACTTTTTACGAGCTTCCCAAACCGCTTGAGGCACAGCAATAAACGCATCCAGCCACCGTTGATAATTCTGCTGAATCTCAGGACTTGCCACGCTCCACACTTGCCGCTGGTGAGCATCTGACAATCGCTCATATTTTTCCTTGAACGCTTCAAACGAGATGACCGAATCGATCGCACTCATTGAGGCAATTACCTTCAGCACAAACTCTTTCTCTAACGGTGTGTAGGATCGCTCACTCTGCACTGTAGGAGTCTCGTGTAGGGTCGCGATCGCTGGCTCTGTTTGGGCTGTGTAGGGTGTGTAGGGCAGACTCTCTCTATCGTCGAAATTTTCAGTTTGACAATTTCTCGTCACTGCTTCAGTTTCGTTGTTGATTTTTTCCGTAAGAGCAGTTGACCCTACACACCCTACACAACCCGCATCAAATAAGGGTTTTGACCCTGCATCCGACCCTACATCCGATCCTACATCTGCCACTGACCCTACATGAGCTAATGCTTCCAGGCAATAGGGCTGATTCTCATCCTCAGCACATCGCAACCGTAGCCCACGAATCACCATGCCCGCAGAAACTCGCTTTCTTTCAACCGCCCAATTGAGCGCGGGATCGTGATTGACCAATTCCAATAGTGCGGGTGAAAACTCACGACTGCCTTTGGCGCGTGAGCCAGTGCGATCGCAATAGCGATAGTAGGACCCAAACAGTGATTCGAGGTCTTCGCGATCGTTCCCCACGCGCTCACAGGCTTGCGGATCACGAATCACACATTCATTCAGCCATGCGGCTACCGAGTCTTGGCGCATCCGCCACTCCCAAGACCGTTCGATCACTTCGGGCGCTTGGTCGCTTGACTGCCGTAAGGTCTGAGAGACAAATTCATCCGAAATCGACAAAACATAATTGGTCAGTGCTGACAGTTCGGGTTCAAACTCTTTCTCTAAGTCCCGCCGTTGATTTGGGGGAATGATCACATCGAACGCGGCAATTAATAAGCGTCTGTAGATGCCGCTGCTAGTATCACCAGAGAAGATCGGGTAGTTCGATGCCAGGAGTACCATGCCTTCAAACAGGAAATCAAACGCTTGTTTGCGCTTAATTTCGCCCCGGATCGCATCGCCCCCAGTGACTTTCTTGAAGTTCGAGAGTCCGCCTGCGTATTTGTCTTCATCGGCAAAGGTGAGTAGGCGCTTTCCGTAAGCGTTGACGGTTTCAAAGCGGTTGCCACACCATTCGGCAAGACTGGAAGAATGATTGTTTTGCTTGCCAACCAGGGCGATCGCTAATCGCACATACGTACCTTTGCCTGTTCCACCAGGTCCCGTCAAGTAGAGCGCTCGTTGCAGGTCGGATCGTCCTTTGAGACAGGCGTTTAAGTAGCACAACAAAATATTTTTGAGTCTCTGACTTCCGCCCGTCGCCGTGTTCATCCAGTTCTCGATCGTGCTCCAGTCGGTCGCACTGGGATCGTGTTCTCGTGGCAGCGACCAGGTGAAGCGGTATCCGGGCGCATGGTCTAAAAATTCTCCGGTTCTTGTATTGAGAACGCCATTGCGGAAGGGTAATAAATCACGGGGTTGATCCCAACGTTTGACGATGAGTTTCCACTTGAGAATTTTGATGCACTGCTCGATCCAATCAGCTTTGTAGTCAAGTCCCATCCGGCTCTCAAATTCTGCCAGCACCACAGCCCCGATCGCCGTATCGCTTTCTAATGCCCAAACGCCCGAAAATTCTGCTTCATAGCGATACCACAGCCCAGCTTCGTCATTCCAAGCCAACCGATTTCGATAATCTTCAGCTAGTTCCGCCGCGATTTCTGCTGGGGTTGCGCCGCGTTTCTGCTCCTGTTCGTGTACCATTTTCTTCGCCATCTCCCCGCCGATCGTCCGACGATCAATGCCCGTGACTCGTGCAATTTTTTTGATGAGAGCCGCTTGTTGCATTGGATCGAGCAGTTTTGCAGCGAGTTTTAACACGATATGAACGGACTCGCTAAGTCGATCGCTGGGTAGGTCTTTCCAGTGATTCGGCAATTCCAGTAGAAAGGCTTCTGGCGTATAGGCATCGTCGATCATCGCCTGATAGTCTTTCGGGGTGTGCCCTGCTTTGAAGTATTCACACAGCCCCGCTTTCGGCTGTCCCGGAATGTTTGGCAATAAGTTGATTTTGCCGTTGATCCAGTTTCCCGCGTTCACGAGTGATCTCAACACTTTTGGATTGTGCCAGCCATCCGCATCAAAGAGAATCACTCCACCGCTATTCGGTTTGAGCGCTTTGCGATAGTGACTTACTCCCGCGAGAGCGCCTGTCGGGATGGCTCCACGCAGCGATCCCGCTTGTGCATCTTTCCAGCCCTCGGTAATCACCTTGCACCCTTCCGGGAGCATGGCTTGGGATTGTCTTCGGCAAGGGGTGAGATATTTTGCAGGTTTGCTTTTTTTACGGACGATCGGCACATCCAGCCGTAATTGAGCAAAATCATTGGTGAAGGGAAGCAGCAAGCCAGAGCCGCTTACTAAATCGCCATTCTCATCTCTCGCAAAAAAGTTTAGATTGCGGGCTTCTTCCTCGCAAATCGATCTCGCACCCTGAGCGATGAAGCCTTCGATCTGCTCTGACGTGAAACCTTCTTCAAGCAGATGGGCAATGTGATGAGGCGCGATCGTGGATGTAGAAATCGAAGCGGGTAGATCTGTTGCAATAGTCATGATTTGTTCGCTTGCGTGTGGGGTTTACAGCAAGGAACTAGGGCTTCCACTTCTGTCTAATTTGTAACTCACAGCGAAAGTGAAATCGCAAAAACACTGAATTTTGGTTCCGATTTTGGTTTCAGTGTTAAGATGTGCGGATCTCTTATACGATGTAGTAAGCTAGACTGAGAGGGTTAAAAATAGCCTTCTAGCTAAAAGGGAAACCCCTTTTAGTAAAGCGGTTAAAACGTCCGGCGAAAGACATTTCAATAACCTCTAGTTCCATTTGTAGCCTTTGGGCTTTCCGGTTGAACCCCCTGTGTCGAAATTCGACGGGGGGTTTAGTCGTTTAAAGCTTTCGGCTACGTCTTTGAGCTAAATAAGCTCGAATGAAATCAGTTACCTGATCTTTCTCACAAATATTAGCAGTGCCATATTTGCGAATGACCAAGTATTTCTCATTATCTATATTCTCGTACAAATGTTCGGAGTGATCTGCCAAAACTGTCAGATTTGCCAAAACGAGCAATTTTGAGAGCGGTCGCCGCCGATCGCGAGATGTCGTTCCTAATAAATCTGGGCGGCTCTTTCTGATCCACTGCTCCTGTCGCGCCAATTCTGATAGCGGATCAGGCTTCCAGGTTTTGATTCCACCTCCTTTACGCCTGAATTGCAATTCTTGTTTCGCTTCGTTGAAAAAGACTCTTGCACTTCCTAGCGACCGAATTTGAATTAAAACGTATTCTTTGTCAGGAAATCTCAGGAAGAAATCGATCGAGCGTAGCCCTTCTGGTTTCAATCCAATTTCAATTTCAACCTCTTCACCAAACTTCTGCACAAGCTGGTACATCAGGTTATAGCGCTGACTCACAGTTTGTAGTTGATCGAGAACCATGCTAAACGAAGGCAAGGTCACAGCTACAGATGGAGTAAAGATAGCCAATGCTCCTGTCATTGCCCATCCTGCAATTAGGGAAAGCATCTGAAGTCGCTCACGTTCTCGCTCCAGTTGCTTCAGCTTTTCTTGATTCGTTTGTGCGCCTGCTTCCACCGTTGAATTTAAAGGAAATGCTCTTATTGTCCCCTTATGGTGGATCAGCCGTAAGTGTAGCTGAATTTCTACTGCAAACATTTCAAATTACTTCATAGTTTTGTAATCTTCCATTCCTTCCCGTTCTTCTCAAGTCGTTCACATCGAAAGCCAAATCGCTCGATTTGACCTCTCGAATCTATTTCAATTCCGGCAGGGTCACAATCTTTGCAATCGGTAACGGTTAACCGCGATCACAAGCTGCTCACAAGTTGTAGAAAGTTGAAAGCAAGAGTCAGGTGCGTGTGTTTTTCAATAATATTGAATATTTAATATTTGGTATTGAAAACAGAATATTTTTTATTTTATCAATACTATTGACTCTTGAATCAAGTGTGTCTAAAGTGAAAACGTTTTTATATAGGAATTTGGTGTGCCTTATAAACTTGCCATTTTCAATATGAAGGGCGGTGTGGGTAAATCCACAACGGCTTATAACTTGAGTGCTGGTTTGGTGCAGTTTCATCAGAAGCAAGTCCTGCTTGTAGATATTGATCCACAAGGTCATGCCAGCGCCGCTCTCGGCATTCCAATTTGGCAATTGCAAACGCAACTCAAAGATGTTTTGCAGCGTCAAGCGTCAGTCAGTGAGATTGTCACACCAACCGATTCAGGAGTAGACGTAATTCCGTCTAATATTCTGCTGGCTGAGGAAGAAATCCCTATCTCTGGGCTTCCTGGAAGAGAACTACTTCTGAGAAAAGCGATCGCTCAAATTTCCGAAAATTACGACTACATCATCATTGATTGCCCGCCCAATATTGGTGTGTTTTCTGTTAATGCGCTAATGGCAGCAGATCAAGTTCTCATCCCGGTTGACATGAGCTATCTGGGCTTGCTCGGAATCAACGGGATTGAGCGAGCTATTTCGCTGATTCGTGAGCAACTAGATCACAATCTAGAGATTATTGGAGTGTTAGCTACCCGATACGACGGTCGCAACAACCTGAGCAAAGAGGTTTTAAGCTCTCTTCAAGAGCATTTTGGTTCCAAAGTATTCAGGACAAAGATTCCGGAAGCGGTCAAGGTTCGCGAAGCTCCTAGTTTCTCCCAATCGATTTTTAAATACGATCCGCGTGGCGCAGCCGCGAAAGCTTATAGAGATTTAGTTGAGGAAGTCGTTCATGGCAGTAGATAAAGAGAAGTCGCGTTCTGCATTAGGCAAAAATCCTTTATCAAGTGGAATATTCAGCAAGACTGAGGAGAGGACACCAAAGGAGGAAGAAGTAAGTAATCAAGAATCAAGAATCAAGAATATTGATACTGATGCCATGATTCAGCCTTCGGAGGTTGCACAAATTGAGAGCACGAAAAAGGAAAGTAGCAACTCAGGTACAGAGACAAACTATTTAACTGAACAAGTCACTGAGCGCGTCAATCTTCGTCTTTCTGTTGAAATTAATGATTGGCTTGATGGCTTACTGAAGCAAGGCAAGCGGAGGCATGGGCGAAAAATATCCAAGGAAACTTGGGTTCAAGCTGCTTTAGAATTCTTTCGTGCTCTCCCTGTTGACTGGCAAGCAGTTGAATCAGAGCAAAGCTTACGGTCAGTTTTAAGTGAACTTGAAAAAAGAATCAATAAAGAAGAATCAATAAAGAAGAATCAATAAAATATGCCTTCTACGCTCAACTTTTGTGCTCACGTCCGCTGAGTCTTAATTCTGAGGGACAAATTTCTGAACTGTCTCGATCGACAATTTGTAGTGTTGAGCGATTTCCTCAACCGTCATTCCTTTCTCTAGAAGCAAAGGGACTGTCATCTCTAGAAGTTGATCCTGTTTTTCTTCCTGCGCCTCTTGATACACGCGGGTTTGTTTCAAGTCACCCAATCCCAACATACGCGCCACCTCTAAACTGTTGAGTTTCGGAAATTTATACACGAACACAGTCTCGATTAATTCTATGAAATTTCGTTGTGCTGTCACATCCGTAATCTCTTGACGGGTGCGATCAATTAGCGCCCGTCCCCGCTCTGGAGCCTGTTTCTGAGTCATTCCCAGCAGTTGTAATATTCCTAGCCCCAATGAGCGATCGCCCACTTCTGGAGGCAGTCGATTCAAATAAATCCGCTGTACTCTCGGATTATTGTCGTATTCCGAATACTGTGCTGGTATTCCTGGATCGAATCCTCTTTCAGTGAAGATAACCGCTGCTCTCCAGTTGCTTTGGGGTTGGTAAATTTTCAGATACAGATGAATCTCACCAAAGAAGCGAAAATAAAAGTTTTCACCTCGCTTGTCTCGGTAGGCTTGAGCTTCCACGAAGAAGATGGGAAATCCTGGCAGTCGAGGCGGTGGTAAGAAGATTCCATCCATTCTGAAACTCGTCTGCTTGACCTCTTGAGAGCCAAAGGCATAATTGACGGTGCGCGGATCATCTTCACCGATCAACTGAAAGAACGTCTCAGGGGCGGACTGAAAAACTTTGTAAAAAATGGAATCGGTTTTCAAAGATATAGCACTCCGTTAGATAGTTCAGATTTAAATCAGTCTGCTAGTTTCCTCCTCAAAAATCCTTTGAAACTCCAAATTCAACGCCTAATACAGTTTCTATTTTCCTCAAGGTGTCGATCGGCAAGTCTTGCTCTTCACGTTCAATTCGATACCAATTTTGAGTAGACATATTAATTTCTCGACAGATCTTTGCCAGCGATCGACGATCACGCTCCCTCGCTTCTCGGATCATTTCGCCTAATCCTGGCACTTCGGTCACAACTGTTCTGATAACTCGCATCTGTTCGATAAACATACGTCTAAACCATAAAGATACAGGTTACGACTCATCACGTATAGAATCTACTAATCACCACTTGACAGGTAGTAACTCATCACGTTACGGTTGAAACTAATCGAAACGGTTTCGGAACCAGATCCCATATCACTTCAGTTCTGAGGAGAACCGAATGAACTACAACATTGCTCAAATCCCTGATATTCCAAGTGAAAGCGAAACGCAACCCCCTGCAACGATCGTGCAACCGCTGGAATCGATCGTGAATCGATCTGCATCGGTTAGAGAAACGATTGAAACTGCCAAATCCGTTTTAGTGTTTCCAGCATCGTTCCCCAAGGTAGCAGAAGCCCTCAATGCTCAAGGCTTGAAGTGCAATCAAAGCACTTTGAAAGGTCGTTGGATGAGCAAATACATCCTGCCCGCGATCGCGGGTGTCGAGATGCCCGAAATCAAAACCGACAAAGGCATCACCGCATTCGGCTTTGCTCTGATCGGTGAAATCCTCAAGCGCTGTGTGGTGGGTGAGAGCGGACAGACGATCGCGCCCGAAGTGTTGAGAGAGGAACTGATTGAGCGCTACGGCGCAAAGCCAGAAGACAACATTCTCCAAAGCGCAAAAGATTTACTGGCTAAAACTCAGCAAATCAAGCAAGATTCGGACGATCAAAAAGCGCTAAATGCCCTAGCCAAACTCGAAGCCAAATCGCAGCTCGACATTTTGGAGGAAGCCGTCAGAACCCTTGCCACCGTAGACGATGACGAAGAAGAGGTTTACGAGCTTTCGGAAGCAGAAAAAGCGCGACTCGCACGGCGATTTCTGGCGAAGACTGTCGCTGAACAAGAGTATCTACAGAAGCTTGCTAAAGGTGAAGTGTGACGCTAACAATCAGCCTTCAAACACTCAAAACAAATTCTCAAGCAGTTCATGTGTTAGCGCTGCTTGAAGCATTTAGAAAATCGCCAGAGAACACAATCAAAGACGCAGAGATTATTCTCAAAGCGATGAAAGAAGTACACCAATTCAACACCAAAGCTATCGCTAAGGAGATGCCTAAAAATGCCTAGACCCCGTAAGACACAAAAGACAGAAACGCCAGAAATGGCACACATTGAGGTCACGCCCGTCCTGGGTGAACCGGGAGTATTTGAAGTCGAGCGCGAATCGACTGAACCGACCGAGAATCAGCCGGATAACGTGATCGAATTTCGCCAACAGCCTCAAGATATTGGTTCAAGTCGTGACTGGTCTAATGTCGATAGCATTCTCGCAAACGTGGTTCAATTCATTTAAGGAGTATTCGCAATGCCCTTTCAACTTCCCGAAAACTTCAATATCGATACCATTCCCGATTTTCAGGAATTAGCCAACGGTGCGATCGGCACTCCCGAAAGTGGGTTCGCTCCGAATCCCGCCCTACCGCGAGTGTCTGACCAAGATCGTGCCGAACACGAGCGAATCTTCCGTGAGCAAGCGAACGCCGTAGACAACCTCAAAGATGCTCTGAAAGTCGCCAACAAGTATGTTGAAGCTGCTGTACTCGGAACCAAGCTCGGTAAATCTCTAATTCAATATCACACGGGCATTCAGGAAATTCGCACCGCTAAAGTCGAGTTCGCGAAAGCTCAAACTCGCACTGAAATCGCACTGGCAGAACATGATCAACTGCGCCTGAAGCTGGGGCATGAACTTGCCATGATTCCATCGATCGAGCGTGAATTTGCCAACAAACTGCGCGAACAGGAATCGAAAGCCAATCGTGCATTAGCCGCTGCCATGAAGCACGAGCATGATACCGCGATGGCATTCCCAATGATTGACATCGACGCTCAAACCATCCGACCCGCCGCATAGCTCATGTGGGGAGATCGTTCACATCTCCCCGCCTTCCCCCGAAATCACGACAAATCAAAGGAATTAGAACAATGGTACAGGCAAAAACAACGCACGGAAACGCCCAATCGATCGTTGAGCAAGCTTGCTTAATTGCAGCATTACTGGGCGGTAGTCTCTGTGTCGCTGCATCGTTCAATCTATTCGGTGCTCGGAGCGCCGCGATCGCCGGACTCGGAACCGGAACTGCTGCTCTGGCAGGTGTCACCGTTCGTGAATTGAGTCGCAAAGACAATTTGCAAGACATGAGCGAAAGGCTGGAACGCACGAAAACCGCTGTAGAACTTGCAACCAGACTCGAAGCCGAACGAACGAGCCTCAGACAGCAAATTGGGTCATTGCAGGCGAATCTAGCCCAACTTCAGAGCGCTTTAGCCGAAAAGACTCAGGCTTATACAATCGAAAGCGCTGAACGCCAGAAGCTACAATCGGTTCACGCTGAATTGATCGAGTTACAGCAGAAATACAAAGCGGTCGATGCTGAATTCGCCCAAGAAGCGATCGACCACGAATTGCTAAAGCAGGAACACCAAAAACTCGTCCAAGACCTGCAAACTATCCGCACCAAAATCGAGCAATTGACCGGACAAAACGAAGTGTTAATGCTGGCAAATCATAAGCTTGAAGCTGAGAAGGCGAACTTCGAGAAAATTGCCAAACTCGAAGCCAATGCCGAAGTGGCAAAGCTCAAGGAAAAGCTCGATGAGTGGGTCAAAGGCTTCGATAGTTTAGAAGGGCACTTCAATCGAGCGAAAGAGCAGTATCACGCATTGATGACAGAAAACCAAAAACAGCGCGATTACTACGTCGCAGAGTTCACCGAACTGCAAGAAGCCGCCGCAAAAGACATTCCACAACTGATGGAAGACGTACTCGACGAACGCGATCAGCGCATTCTTGCCCTGATGAAAGAGCGTGATGAACTCTCAGCAGAATTGGCAAAACCCCGCAAATTTGACGCGATCGGCGAATACACAAGAGCCGATGTCCTAATCGATGAACTGCTCAAACTGAAAGACCCGCTGGTTGTGGATGCAATGGAGATCGATCACAGTGAACGCCATCAATTCAAGGCGTACTACTGGCTCCGCAATCATCCAGGTGGAACCCTAGTTGCCAAAGCGCTGAATGAGCTTTCAGAAGCGTTAATGATTCCCTGCCGTTGTCTCAAGCCTGTCCAGTTCGAGTGTGACCCGCTCAACCCGCACCGAATTTCCGCGCTGTTTGTGCATCACAAGAAAGCAAGAGCCGAAAAAGCCAGCGACCTCGATTGGATTCCGGCTGAACAGTTTAACCGCATCCATGCGCTGTTGAAAAAAACCACAACGCGGGTGATGGGAGCGCAGGGCGAAGGCAAAGGAACCTTTGTAAACTTGCTGTTAGCGATCGAAGCCAATCAGCTTGCTCCTGCCATAATTCGACTGCATGACCCAATGGATGGCAGCGCAGAAGACCACTGGAAAGTCGAAAAAACCTCCAGAGGCGAAGATGAGACGACTGAAGCCTTCAAAGGGTTTGTACAAGAGGTAGATGAGCGAATTGAACACAAGCGTTCAACCCCAAGCACGATCGACATCTTCGATGAATTTGATCGCATCGCCGCAAGATCTGACAGCAAAACCGCAGATGCAGATCTGCTCAATTGCACCAAAGGCATGAGACATATCGGCATGAGAGCGATCGCACTTGGACAATCGCCCAGCGTGGCAAAAAAGAAACAAGAATGGGCAGATTTTGACAATTACAACGCGGTCTACTTTGGTGCTGCAATCAAGACTTGTCTGGACAAGAATCCCACGCTGGAACTCAAGAAAGAGCAGTTAATCAAGCGCTATCAAAAGCTAAAAGATTACTGCGATGGGTACAACGAGGAATATGGCTTGGAAGGTTGGAACGAAAAGCGAATTGGATTATTAGTAGTTCAAGGAAAAGCCGAATTCTTTGAACTACCTCGTCCTGATTCGATTCCTTGTGACTGGTCTAAATTGCCAACCTCGATCACACAGATTCAGTCAGAGACTAAAGTGAACCTCAGCAATCCTGACTGTCCAATTTGTGGTCAAAAGCTTCGATCCAACAAAGATAGATGGCAATGCGACAACAAGAATCACACAAAAGAAATGGGACAAAAATCTTGGCTAAAAACTAATTTTGAGGCTTGAAAACTGCTTCTCGTGCTGGCTCGAAGCGGTGATGCTCGCGAGTCACGTCCCGTGAAAAACGAGAGTTGTGCGAGACTTTTAGCGGCTGAAACACCTGATTTCTATAGCGAGACTCGCCCACTCTGGCGATTAGTGCCTGAAAACCTGATTAGCCCCTAAGCGTGATTATGCGAGTCGTCAACATTTCTAATTGACAAAATTTAGGAGCATTCAAATGCAGTACAATCGCCAAGTTTTTCCAGAGAGAAATGAAGATAGATTTGATTCACCTGGACTCGATCTTAGAACCTACACACTCATTGAAATGATGAAATGTGTCGTATCGAGAGACAAAACGATCACCCCGGAAAAAGCAGCAGAGAAAGCTTTGGAATATGCCAAAGCAGTGCTTAAGAAAATGGATGACTATGCAGCTTGGAGGAATTAAAAATGTACGGTTATCGAGGCAATCGATCAATTATCAGCAACTTTTTGGCAACGCTATTAACCGGATATTTGATTGGGCAAATCCTGCCAATCAACGTTTTGTTCAATGCAATCGGGCAGAATCTAGACAACATTGCGAAACAAGGACAAATCAAGCGGTGAAGTATCTATCAAACGAGTACAAAGCTTACATCAATTCAGCGGGCTGGAAAAAGTCATTGAGACGTAGAATCGCGCTCAATTTATTGTTTGGTCAGGATGTTGTTTTCCCACTCTTAAAAGCTCACGATATTGAGCATTTGAGTTACAAGCGAATTGATTTCAATCATTGCGAAGGCTACGAGATTCCATTTCTTGATTTACTGCCGCTCAATCGCGTGGTTCATCGTCAAATCGTGACTCCAGTGAAGGATATTTTGCGGTGGCTGCGCCTAGCCGAAGGCAACGCTATTTGGCAGAAAGATTGGAAACGCGATCGTTGCAAACTTCCTCAGATCTTGCCTGTTGTTTTGGTATGCGATCTCTCTGAGTCCGCTGTTTCTACTGCTGCATTAACTTCGCTAATTAAAACCGCTCCTACCTTGCACAGCCGGGGCGGTCTTCTCTCCTAATCCATCGCTGCCAGGAGATTTCCAATTATGGTCCACCTGCTCCATTTTCATGCACGAATTTGCCCGACGCACCCAGATCAACATTACGTCAGTTTAACTTGGTATTTAAGCGCTGCCCTCGGCTAGACATAGCCACTGCATTTTCGATCATCTTCATGAGTGATTGCGCCATTGCAATATTTGACTCAGTTTTTCCGTAAAAACCGAAGCCTTAAATTTACGGTTTGTTAGTACTGTGTGGGATGCACCATTAGCAACAGATGTCGCGAAATTATATGCTCTGCAATCTTGAAAGCGGTCTACAATACTAATGCTTCCTACCATTTCACTCGTAGTCACGGTCTACAATCGAGAACGCTTTTTAGCGGCAACACTGGATAGCATCGTGGCACAGACTTACCGCAACTTTGAACTGGTGGTGTGGGATGATGGGTCAACAGATCAATCGTTGAAAATCGCTCGATACTACGCAGAGCGAGATGCCCGAATTCAAGTTGTATCAGCATCGCATCAAGGATTGTCTCATACACTTCGATCAGCGATCGCGGCAACAACGGCTCCTTTACTTGGTTGGGTCGATAGCGATGATCTGATTGCTCCAACTGCGCTTGAAGAAACAGTGGCTGTGTTAGCTGAACATCCACAAGTCGGTATGGTATATACCAATTTTGAAGTGATTGATGCCAAGGGAACCAACTATGGCATTGGGGCAAGCTGTGATGTAGCGTACTCTCCAGAGCAACTACTTGTCGATTTCATGACGTTCCACTTTCGATTGATGCGACGATCGTGCTATGAGCAAGTAGGAGGTATCGATGTTACATATCCGATGGCAGAAGACTATGATTTGTGTCTGAAGCTGTCTGAAGTGACACAAATTCTGCATCTACCGCGATCGTTGTACTACTACCGACGACACTCAGCTAACACAACCAGTCAGCCGCTAGAACTGATTCCTTGGACGCAACGAGTGATCGAAGCTGCAATGCGACGACGCGGACTGGCAGAGCGTTATCGATTGCATACGAGCCTAACGAGTTATTTTTCACTCCGTTCTAGAGAAGACACTAAATCTGAAGCATCAGGAATAAACCGACTGATTTTTGCAGCCCCTCCAACCTTGCCGCTAGTTTCAATTATCATCCCTTGCTACAATGCGGCTCCACGTCTTACACAATGCCTTCAAAGCTGTCTTAATCAAACTTATCCATCGGTGGAAATCATTGTAGTGGATAACAATTCGACTGATGCTTCAATGTCGATCGCCAAACAGTGGGCAGCACAATCTCAACGTCCAATTTCAATCCATCGTTGTCGAGTGCAACACGCGAATGCAGCTCGGAATTCTGGTTTTGAACGAGCACATGGTCAGTATATTCAATGGCTCGATGCCGACGATGAATTAGCTCCTGATAAGATTGCTCGACAGGTGAAAGCGCTTGAACAACAGCCTCACTTTGACATCGCGTTTGGAGATTGGCAATGGCAGATTCAATTAGGTGAACCGCCGACTGAATTGCAATTTGTTGAGAAGCAATATGAAGATATGTTGCTACAACTCTTGCTTGACAATTGGCGAGTTCCTCACAGCTATCTGTTGCGTTATGCTGCTGCTGAACGGCTACACCGATTTGAGGCTTGGAATCCGACAACTTCGATCTGTATGGATCGTGAGTATTTTACACTAGCTGCACTGCTCGGCTTGCGGTTTCTTTATGTGCCAAACGCAGTAGCACAATACTACACTTGGGCAGAGACACAGCTAACGCGCACTTGCTCGTATCGCGATCGCGTGGTCAGTCGGTGCAAGATGTTTCAACGGTTTCGCGATGTAGCAGCACTGCGTCCTGAAATGCAATCAAACGCAATGCACCAATTTCTCCTACAGCAAGCTTGGGCAACGTGGATTCCAAATTTCACTCTGCATGAGGCAACTACTCAATCCTATATTGAACAGTTCGATACTGGAAAACAGTTAGCGCTCTCGCCCCATCATGTTCGGATGATCAGATCTTTACTAAACGCACCTTTTGCTCAAACGCTAGAGGATTACGCTCGTTTGATTATACGCGATGGTTGGAGTGTCTTGCTCATCAAGCATTCAACCTCAAATGCAGGGGTTGATCTGCAACAGATGTCGCAGCAGTTGATGGCTTATCTGGGTTTGCTTCAATCTGAACAATATCAACAGTTTGTTGAGCCTTCTCTAGTTTCATCTGCATTACAACTTGACTTACCGATTGCTCACGAAATCCCACTGCTGACTCCATTATTTGCAGACTATCGGTTGGCAGTGCATGGATTTTTAGATGCACTCAGAAAACACGATTGGCTGAAATTTGAGAGTTAGAACATTAAATTAGTTCCTTTTGTTTTTACTGCGAAATTGCACTCAGATCGGACTCCTACGCAATTTTGATAAAGTGAGATGCGCCCGATGCCAGAAGAAAAGAAGATCATCGATCTACTGAACAAGAGACTTGAGCTTGAGTGACAATCATCGCCACCGATAACGCTCGATCACCAAAATCAGCAAAGAACCCGAAGTTATGAAAATACGCGTAGCTGTCGCGACACCCCAAGTTCCTGTCATCTAATATAAGGACACTACTCTTAGCTCCCTGTCTGAATTTTGAGTGGCGCTTCAGTATTTTTGTTTAGAAGGTGATGTACAAACCCTTCTGCTCCTTTATTGCACACTGAAACATACGTTGAACTGAAGCAACTAAATGAGATTTCTCTGGATATAAATTCACAAACTCTTCAATTAGCGAATGGCTGTTTTGAACCTGAACTAAAGACTGGAAGTATGATCCCATTTTTCCGGGATCGAAATAATTCGATTCTGGACCGAAGGCGCTTCCTAGAAGAATCTCAGTTTGCTCAGGAAAGCATTCCTCTAGAGCTAGATGTACCTCATTCCAAATTTCTCCAAGCCCTATATCGACTTGAGGGCTATAAAACTTTGTGATTAGGAAATCCCCGTACTCATGAGCATCTCCTGTTTCAATCAAATTTCTCCAATTTGAATCTAAAGGCTCTCCACTATACGGAATGGAGAGAGCAGACAGATTCTTTTCGATCGAGTCGATGAGGAGTGAAACCTCATTACTAGAGAGGGCTTGATAGAGAATCTGACCAATCTCTGCGGTAAAGGCAGAATAGTCAAAGACGAAAGCTTTGTGTTCCATGGACATGGATGTTTCTCCTCAGTTTGCAACATTTGGCTTCGGTAAGAAATCTTCTGGTGAATATGTTTCTATCACTTTAGGTCCTAAATCCTGTGGGTCTTTTGGATCATAACGATGAATTTCTATACGTTCAGGTAGTTTTCCTTCTCTTTGCTGATACGCCTTGATAAAGCGAATGATTTCTTGACGGTCTTTCATGATATTTCTGCCCAAGGGCTTGTCGTCAATAATTACTCCCCCTTCAAAATCTACTGCGTCCGGTTGAGCTGATTGAAGCGGAGCACCTGCCTGTGGTTCTCCCGTCTTCAAGTCATATCGTTTGGGCACCTGAATCTCATTACCATCCTTATCTTTTATTGGCTGATTAACTAAATCGTACTCGTCAGAGTCTCTTCTCTCTTGTGCTCGTTTAGCATGAATCCTTTTCCCAATAGCTGTACTTGTTGTTTCACCTGCTGCACCTTTAGAAAACAAGATGTGTAGATGCTCTATTAATCTGCCAGCATTAATCCTTGCACTTTCAACGCCTGCGTTGGCTGTGACTAATCCTGAACTTGCTAAAACGGCACCGACCGCAATTGCTGGAGCGCCGCCAAGACAACCAATGCCAGTAATACAGAGGGCTTTTCCTCCTAATACGGCACCTCCTCCTGCCTTAAATTCGAGAATTCCTGTTGCAATTGCAGCAGTATTACCCAACAATTCTCCCGCAATAAATGCGAGCGATTTAGGTTTACTTTCCTCCGCAGATTCATCCAGATATTGCTGGAACGGACCCATTGCCCGGAGGATTAAATTTGTGGGTGCAGAAACATCCTTGAGATAAGCATAGATAGCTCCAGCGACAAGCTCACCAAGCATTACTAACACTCTTTTGAATGTTAGTTTCTCAAAGAAGTTACCTTCAGTTATCTCGGTCCCTAAAATTTCATGCAGCGTTTCTGCAAGCCAATCTGCTTGTTGCTCAGTTATTGGAGCAGCTTGCGAAGGTGAATTGGATGGTAGTGCAACAGGATAAAGTATCCTATCCCCTGGCGCAAGTAGTAATTCGGTTCCACCATCATAGGGTGGTTGATTAAGCGGCGGCTCTACGGATCGACCATTGCGTAAAATTCTAAAATCCATAGTGAGCGCACCGGAATACCCAATTCCGATCACAAATCGCCCACCCCCAAGGTTGTCGATTGAAAGTGTGAATGCGCTAATGACTCCATCACTCAAGTTTCTAAGCGCCAGCTCTCCTGAAGCTGGGTTCCTAACAACTTCATACCATGCAGTATAGATTGCTGTGTCGCCAGGATATGGCGTACCTGATGGAGGAATGGGAGAAATTGGGATAGTGGGCATCGAGCTTGCAATCAACACTTCGTCTGTTGAAGCACCTGCATAGTAAAAAGCATTCTCTTCTAATAGAGTTGTTTGCAGCGATCGTGTTGCAAGCTTAATTTCTTGTAAGCTACCTGCTTGCCACAAATTGAGAAGAACTCCACTAAGATAATCCGGTTGCGAAACTGCTTGCGATCGCGCAAACACGGCAACTAATGTTAACCAGGTATTGATTGTTTCCACTTCGCTCAGTTGGACTTCTAGCTCAGGAATCGCTCGATGCGTGAGCAGAAGTTTGTGTCCCAGACCCAGCATTGCAGAGGCATTTGGCAGATTGCTTAAAAGTTTTTCTAGCTCAGAGCTTGCTTTTGCAATATTTCTATCTTTCCAAAGCGTACTTAAAAACAACTCCGGATCAGTGAACTCATCCGCAGGTTGAGGATTGAGCGACGCATACGCCCCGCCAAGATTGATCAGATGCCCAATGAAAGCTGCATCGCGACTTGATGTCGAGAGCGAAGAGGAGGACCGTAGTTGCTTCGCCGTTTGCAGCAGCGTTTGAGCGAATTGTAAGCGCTGGTCGAGAGCAGCTTGAGCGGTCACACCCTCGAAGAACTGATTCATTGAGATTGCCGCATTCGAGATCACGTCAGTGTGGGTCGCACTCGACAACAAATGCAGGAATAGCTCATCCGAAGCTGTCCCAGCGAGTTGTAGTTCAAGATCAGCGTAGTCCTTGCCAATTCTGAGAACGAGCGAATCGAGAAACCGCAAGTTCGGCTGTTGAAGATTCGGGCAATACAGGGATGCTAACAAAAGATTGCGTGATAAGCGCAACCGTTCCACGCGCTGAGTCGGGCTTGTCGCCCGTTCAAGTAACATCTCTATCCCTTTAAGATCTTGATTAAGAAAGGCATCCACTGAAGCTGGATCTCGCCAAAACCTCAGAAATAAATCTTGATGTCGCGTTTGTGGAAACGGAGTCGTCACTTGGTAAGGTCGCCCCCCACCCCGCCGCTGGGGATTAGCCGCCGCATACGCCATCACCATCGCTAATAGCTCACCTAAAAACTGAGGCTCTTGCTGCGCGAACGTTTGAATTGGTGGGACCAGTGCATTCACAACCATTCGGGCAAACCGCACCAGAATCAACGGGGGAATGCCAAACTGCACACCAGCGAAGAAGTCGCGCATTTGTTGCCGAGCCTTCGAACCGTAGCCCTCGCGCAACAACGTATCCATAAAGAACGCTGAAGACCCTTGACTCGGATTGGCTAAGGCTTTCGGATTCGCCTTGAGGTACTCAAAGCCGAAGGCGATCAACTCTCGCAGAAACTGAGCATCGCGAATCGGAGCAGGTTGATTTAGCTCGATCGCGGTGTGCAGGCGCTCCATATCGATCGCGGTTCTGAGCAAATCGCTACTGCATTTAAGAGCGCGAATCGGATGAACGCTATCTTTGAGTAGTGATCGCAGCGCATAAATTCCATCGTTGTACGGTGCAGCAGCATAGTCCTCCACCTGTTGAGACCGCCACAATGAATCGAGAATATCGGTTTCTCTGGGATCACTTGTTTCCCCAAAGTCCATGCCTCTTCCCGCTTCGCCCTGTGGATCTAGCCCTGCATACAGAAACGCCATGCGAAGGAGACTATCGACTACATTGTCCGGATTATTTGCTAACGTCTTTCCATGTGGCACAAGTGCAAAATTAGCGGCTGCAAGCAGTGTTGCTTGATACACCCGCAGCTTCACCGAGGCAGGATCTTGGCGAATCGCACTAGACAATCCACTATCGCCAATGTTTCTTCTATCTTCATCACGGACGCAGAGTCCATTAGGATCAACAAACAATCCGTACAATGCCCGATTCATACCTGCGTAGAACTTTCCACCGTCAACGCTATTCGCAATCGCTTCGATCAACTCCCTCCGTTTTTCCAATGCTTGCTGTTTACGCGGCAGTGCGTCGAGTTGATTTACCGCATTTTCGACAAACTGATCGATTTTTGCCGCATAATCATATCGATAGCCACATCCAGTCGGCTCAGGTCCTGACGGTGGAATCGGTGAGACATTAGGTGGAAGTGGATGACCCATCGCAGAGTTATTTCCACCCCCGCCGCCGTTAATCTCAGTATTTTCCCAAGTCCAATTCCAAGTCCCACCGCCCCCGCCACTACTGCCGCCACCTCCACCAGGCGACGGGTTCGAGTCATCGTCTTCCGAATCTTCCGGATCATCATCAACGACCAACAGTTCAACGGGCACGAGAAAGCGAATGGGATCAACGATCGTTTCATTCCCTGCTCGATCGCGCACCACGAGATTGAGGGTGCGAATTTCTCCAGCTTTATAATCGCTCGGTCGCGCAATCTGAAAGTAAGAATCAGTTAATTTCAGCGACAGTTCCGCTCCCGCCTCGAACTGGTAAATAATCTCATCAATATTCGAGTCCTCGATCGTCCCGCTCAATCGTTCATCGCTATACCAGGCATCGTGATCAAACAAGCGATCGAGTTGTAGCGTAGGTGGAGTTGTATCAATTGTAATCTTGAGTTCAGACGAAGGCTGACTCATGCCAGAAGCGGATACTGCCCTTGCGATTAAGCGATGCTCACCTTCACTCAAAATGGTCGTTGTTATCGTCCAATCGCCTTGATCATCTGCCGTTTGTTCTCCGACCCAGACTTCCCCATCAAACAACTGCACAACCGCTCCCGGTCTTGCTTTTCCAGTAATCTGTGGCGGATTAATCTTGGTGATGCAATCAGTGCTACTTGTACCGCTATCGGTTGCGGTTACCAATTGCAAACTGTGTGGTGCTTTGACATATCGCACTGCTAGCGGAGCTGAAGCGGGTCCTTCGTTGCCAGCCGCGTCTCGCGTCGTCGCAACGAACAAATGCTCACCCTCTGCCAAATCCGGCAGTGCTACTCTCCAAGTTCCATCAGGTTGAACAATCGCAGTTCCTACCGGCTGTCCATGATTTAGAAGCACAATATCTGCATTAGGTTCAGCCGTTCCGTTCACACTAGGACCATCAGCGTTTTCAACAAACTGTAAGCCCTGCGCCGATTCAGGCGCTTCGGTATCGATTCTCAGTCCAGATCTCAACGTCAAGGTTTGAGTATTGCCTGCCACATCGATCGCGTTCACTCGAATCGAGTACACACCCTCCATTAGAACAGGAAGCATCATTGTCCAAAATCCAGTACTAATAAACGGCTCAGCTAATCGATTGCCGTTCATTAACACTTCGATGCTCGTTCCTGCTTCTGCCGTTCCTATCAGAGTTACAGCATTCTTGTAGGTATTAAAATCACTATCGCTACGTCCAGTATCATCACCCGGCTTAAGCAACAAACTTAAATCTTTTGGTTTGATCGTATCCAATGCGAAACTAATCGATGCGGTCGCAGAACGATTGCTGAATGAATCGAGTGCTTCCAAATTCAACGTCAGCAGTTGATCTTCAGGCAGTTTTCCACCATAGATTCGCTCCAAATCTGCAAGGCTTAATTGCACACTGCCATCGGCTTGACGCGGCGTGGGGAAAATCACAGGTGCAGATTGCCCGAACCAGCCTTGTAGCTCGTCCCAATCTCTCATTTGGGACAGTTGTAGCCGTACCGCTGGATTCGAGGTAATGCCGTCACCGATCATTCCAGTTGCACCAATTGTGTCCTCAACCAGTGCAATCTCCTCGATTGCAAGTGGAAAATCAACGACGAAATTCACGGTGAAAGACTGAGTGCGTTGCGCCACATTCCCAGCTCGATCAATCGCAGTGATTCGCAACGTGTGCGCTCCGATCGTTAAACCGCGCAAATTCATTGCCTGATTAAACTGCCCAGTCGAATTCACGGTGATTGCGCCGGAATCGACTCCATCAATTTGATAGCGTAGTGAAGCAATGCCTGATCCTGCATCGACGAGTGTTCCTGATAGAAAGGTTTTTCCGGAGATCACTGCATCACTTGCCGGACTTGCAAGCGTAAGCTGTGGAGCCATTCCATCGACCAGAATGTTCAGTGCTGTTGGCAAACTCGAATTTCCTGCAATATCGGTGACGATCGTTTGGATCTGCGCTTGTCCTTCGGGTAGCGTGATCGTCTGTTGCCATTGCCCCACGACATCGGCTCGAACAGTCCCAATCGTGTTGCCATTGTTCAAAATCTGAATCGTCGCATTGGGTTCGCTGGTGCCTCCAATTGTGACTGTAGACGATCGAGAAATTCGCTCCGTTGCGCTTGTCCCGGTGCTGTCTGAGCGAAGCTGTGGGATCGAAGGTTGCGCGATCGTATCGATGGTGATGACAATCGCCGCAGACATCGAACTTTCATTGCCTGCGGCATCAACTGCAATCGCACTGAAGCGATGAACACCATCCGATAGCGCTGCTAATGTAACTTGCCAGGTTCCGGATGCTGTTTCTGTAACTTGCCGAATCTCTTGGTTGTTGTGAAAAAGTTTGATGATTGTGTTCGCTTCAGTGCTACCTGTAAGCGTGAGTGCAGCCCGATTCGTAATTTGATCTGTATTGCTTGTCCCTGAATCGCTAATTGAGGAGAGCGCAATGGTTGGAACACTCGGTGCTTGAGCATCAACCTGAATCATCAAGGGAGATGATGCTGCACTGACGTTGCCAGCAATATCCACCGCGATCGCCACGAATGTGTGAGTCCCATTTGTTAATGCTGGTAGTGTCGCTTGCCAGTTGCCTTGAGGGTCTGCTAGAGCGGTGGCGATTGTCGTCGTGTTCTGGCGAATTTGCACGATCGCGTTGGGTTCTGCGCTCCCTGTAATTGTGGGAGTTTGAATGCGAGTAATGCGATCGCTCGAACTTGAGCCAGAATCACTACCGGATGTCAACTGCAAATTCTGTGGCGGTTGAACGCGGGTATCGAGCGTGAACGGAATTGAAGTTGACCCTGTATTGTTAAACTGATCCCGCGCCCGAAGTTGCAAAGTATACGTGCCGTCTGGCAAAGCTTGACCATACACCGCTTCCAGTTGAGCGCGAGTTAACGTAAAAGTGCCATCGGCTCGACGCTGCGGCAGAACATTGACCCAGGATGCTGTATTGCTCAATCGTGCCTCAAACGCATCAATTCGATTGGCATCGTTCACCGTTCCCATAATTGTTAGGTCAAACGTAATGCCGTCTTGATTTGTCCCATTGTTTGGAGCCGTATCTCGCTGGAGTGTTGCGGTCATCGCAGGTGCAGTTGTATCGACTGCAACCGTGACTTGCCAGGATGCGGTGGTTAAATTGCCCGCAATATCGGCTGTTGTTATGGTGAGCGTCTGAGTGCCATTTGCCACGCCACTAAAGTTAAACGCTTGATCAAACGCTCCTGCATTGATCGATATCGGCTGAAGCGCCTGATTCCCAAAGCGGTAGGTCGCAGAAGAGATCGCAGACCCCGTGCCATTAATTGATCCGGTTAACCGTGATGCTTGATTGATCGGAGATTGAATCGGAGTCGTGAGCGTAATTTGCGGTGGCAGACTATCGATCGTCACATTCAGCGTTGCAGGCGTGGCGGTTCGATTTCCCGCTGCATCAATTGCAACAGCGCTGATTGCGTGAACTCCATCAGCCGGACGAGTCACCGTCGCTTGCCAAGTTCCGTTTGCAGCCGTAGTTGTGGTTGCAATAACTGCACCCTGCGCCATCAACTCGACCTGCATTCCAGGTTCAGCCGTTCCCACAAAAGTTAAGGTTCGATTGCGCGTGATGTTGTCGGTTGCACTGCTGCCTGTATCTTGAGCATCGGGCAGATCGATCGTAATGGTAGTAGGAGCAGTGCGATCGAGCGTGAAGGTGAGCGTTGCGGGATTTGAGGGATTGTGATGCACATCGAGCAGCGTCGCTTCGATCGTATAGGTGCCATCAATCAGCGGTTGATTATTGTTGAGTTGTTGCAGTTGAGCAGATGTAACCGTAAATGTTTTATCAGGTTGAATGCTGTTGGTAATGTCGATCGAGGTCGAGGATGAAATAAGGCGAATCAATAGTTGCTTGATGTTTTGTTGAGCCGTGATTTGTCCACGAATCGTTGCCTCTGAAGTTAGGCGATCTGTATTGATTCCATTCGCTCCTGTATCGTTTGCCAATTGCAACTGAATCGACGGTTGTGGTGCATTCCAGACAAACGGCAGAATGGCTCGCCAATCTTGCCAAGCGGGTTGCGTGGGTAAAAACACTGCTCGAACGACTGTAGTGCCGTTCATAAACCACACCGCAGTTTCACCCGTATTGACATTGCGCCACAAGATGTCAGCTTTGCCGTCGCCGTTGAAGTCAGCACATCCTTGAATCCGCCATTCACTTCCGGGTGCGTTTGGTAAGAAACCGCCTTGAACTTGGGAGCCATTCACCGACCAATAAGCATTCTCACCACTGCTTGGATTACGCCACAACAGATCGGTAGAACCATCGCCTGTAAAACTGCCGACCGCTTGGATCTGCCAGCCTGAATCTACAGTTGGGAGTGAAACTGAACCAATCGCATTTCGCCCAGCCGCATCGAGAATCCAGTAGAGGGTTTCCCCCGATAATCGATGCCGCCACAGCAATTCAGGTCGTCCGTCTCGATTGAAGTCAGCCACTCCAACGACTTGCCAGTTCGGATCAGAGATAACTGGGAGAATGTTATAGGCTGCAACAGAAGCCGCGCCTTGCATTTGCCAAACAACAATACCACCGCCTTGAGCATGATGCCAAAGTAGATCTGCATATCCATCTCGTGTCATGTCGAGGCAGCCTTGCAGTCGCCAATCACCAGGAGGGGTCGAGGGCAACGGAACTCGACGCACAACTTGTTCGTTTTCAACGACCCAAAGCTCGTTCACCCCCGTTGTGTAATTGCGCCAGACAAGCTTGACGTGCCCTATCGTTGGAGTCGTAAAGGACTGAACCGCCGCAAAGCTTGTTATTGGCGTTGCCATCGTTGCCGCATTGAACCCTTCCACTTCAACGGCTTCATGTGCTGCTTCTAATTCTGAGATCGTCACTTCGAGCATGGAGGCATCGACATTGATCACCTCCGCCAACTCAAGTGGAGCAGACAGGATCGGCTCAACCGCGATCGGAATCGGAGCATCTGCGATCTCATTGATCGGAGCCGTCACATCCGTGGGACGTTCTTCAATGACTGCCCAAGCCTCGGTTGCGTAATGAGGTAAATCTAGCGGAGCTGCCTTTCCGGTTGCCCCCAGAATGTGGAGCGCAACCACATCAAGGACAGGCGTATCGATCGCATCGATTTGGGGCGCGGCAAACCCAAACAATACCGTTCCATTTGCCGTCGTGAACTGACCGAATTGCGCGATCGTTTGACGGTTCGCAGCCGGAATTGAAAAGACCAAATCACTCGGATTGAGTCCATTCAAGGACTGTACTGTTGAGATCGCTTGAGTCCTTGACCACATCAGACCAAATTGCGTTCCGGGTTCGAGCGTGATTTGATGTTTATAGACTTTCGTCTGTGAGTCCGTTTCAGCTTCAAGATTTAATACACAGCCCAAAGTGGAATTGCTGCTTGCTCGATCGATCGCAGCTTGTCGGAATGCTGAAGAATCAGGTGCGAGCGTTTCTAGTCCGGTCAAGCTAAAGAGCGCAATTTCACCCAGTTTCGGTGTAGAGGGTGAGAATGCAATCCGAACAATACCGCTGGCTTCAACTGTGAATTGTCCAGCCTTAAATTGAACTTGTGGTTGATCTAGTACAGTCTTCTCAAACAAGTGTTCCACATGGCTCCCATCAATCACCTGAATGATTGGAACTCCACTCATGGCATCTTCTGAAGTCATCTCTAATTTCGACAGCGATGGCACAGATTCGTTAGAAGAGGGCGAATCAAGTGAAGAGGGTTGCGCCGAATTTGCATCGAAGTGAGAAGACTGAGACATAGCAGATCGCACCTGAAAGAAACGATAAAGCTGCAATCAATACAGCATTGTTGGCTTTATCATTCCCTCATATTTCAACTTTGCTTCAGTATTAATCATAGAGATATGCCTCATTCTTTCTTTTACTTTGTTCAATTAATTATGCTATTCGCAGCATCGATCAATTGAAACTCCATCCATCTTACTTTTATCGCTTTGTTGAGGTGAGATTCACCGAAGGCATTTTAGGAATTAACCCTACTTAGAATTGCCCTAATTGTTCCATACGTGAAGGAGTAGCACTATAGCTCAATATCCAGGTCGTATTCTTTTTCGTGTTTGACCTGGCGTTCTTGTAAGCTTTGCTCCACAGCGTATTCGCGGTTTTTCTTCGTTTCTTCCCCTTTCTCTATTTGAATTACTTCAATTTCTGCCTGTCGCAGTCGCTCTAAAGCCTGTTGTTGTGAAATCTGATTAAATTGAGCCACTGCCGTACAGTCCTGCTCAGTTAGTCCGTATCCTTGAGGCTCGTTGCCGGAATACCCCAAAATTCTACGATTTCCTCGATATAGTTCCAGTTCATCCCCACTAGAGCGAATTTGGTAATTCTCATACGTTGCAACTTCTAACTTCGATTGATTCGTCTTCTCGCGATCGAAAATCTCCTTTAATTGTGGTGCAAGACGGTGAGCATATTCCGATTGCTGATTCAGCACTGTTTGAAGTGGGTCAGGTTGTACGAGTGTTTCAATCTCTGTTGTCTTCTCTGGTGCTTTGATATCGATATCCTGTTCAAGCCGATTGGAAATTGCAGGCAGCGTATAGCCACGCCCTAACTGACTCCCCGACATCCGCACCCTTTCGCCTTTCGTATCCGTTTGCTGAAAGACAATTCCCGCTTTTCCCTTACGGTAGCTTTGCTTCCCTTCGGGTTCGACAACCACCGAATCAATATTGTGATTCTCTTTCAGCGCTGTCTGAACGTCTTCAATTGATCGACCTGGGATTGCTTCTTGGTCGATCGCATCCTGAATCTTCACCATTACGGGTGGAATTCCAGTTCTATTCCATGCGTCGATTTGTTTGCGAGTTGGCGATCGCCGTTCAATTTCGTAATAACTCTGCAACTGCTCAAGCCCGTAATCTTTCTCAAATTCGCGGCAAATGCGATGACTCCGTTCTTGATCTTGCCAAGTGGGAATACAGCGACCATCGATCAAATTGATCCGGCTGGCAACGAAATGAGTATGTTTATGCTTCCTATCTTCGTGAGCCGCACAGAACCATTGATATTCATAAAGCTCGTTCTCAATGAACTCATCTACCTTCTGTTTGTACTCAGTTTTGTCTTCTTTCCTGAGTAATTCTGGTTGACGTGACGACACAACTAGACCCGCAAAGTGTTCGATCGCCCGATCCGCCAGAAATTCATCATCCAGAGTTTGAGTTGCTGCATCCTTGTAGCTGTATGACTCAACCAAGTGATAAACGGGGCGCTCAATTTGGGGATTCAGATCACGGGATAAAGAAAACTCCTGCACAATGGCTTCAGATTTCTCCTCTAGCACTGACTTTTTCAGCACTCTTGCTTTCTCTTTATCCAGGACATAACGCGCTGTCTCACCAAAGTAATTGTTTTGGAGCACCTTACCAATCATGGTTCCTCCTCGTTGATCGTCGCTTCCGATTGACCGCGCAGTTGTTGCCCAATCTCAATAATTAATCCTTTCAACTGCTCTAACTGGTCGAGATAGGCTTGAGTTAGAGGCAGCGATCGGTTCTGTTGAGCCGCTACATTGATCGCCCTTGCCATCTGATTACAATTACTGCTGAGTTTGGTTAAATGCAGGTAGGCTTCTCGATTGATTTGTGGCACGATCGCTCTAGGTCGGTAGCCAGTCCCGAACACTCTCGATCGCACAAATGCCGAGAGACTCACCCCTTGCCGAAGTTCTTCGATCTGCCGTTCCTCTGCCTCATCCACATAAAAGCGTTTGGGAATGGTTCGTCGCTGCTTCAGCTCAGTCTCACCCAAAATCTTGCTTAAATCGGCATCGAGCGCGTCTAGAGCATTTTCAGTATTTTGCGTCATGGGTTCAAGCCTCTAACTCGCCAACTAATCAGGCGGGTAGTGTAGTCGTAGCACATTGGCGGGTGTCCTGCAATTGTCCACTACAGATGCCAAGCCGCGATGAAGTAAATATTTGTGAACATTAAAATTTTTATTAGTAGACATCGCTAATTTCAATACAGGCGATCTATTGGGTGAAATTCAAACATTGACACAAAATCTGCCAACTTGGGCATAACTTTGACACATTTGCTCTTTATCCTGAGCATCAGTTCTGTTCAGTCAAAAAACAATTAGAAACATCATTGAGGCAAGCATGGGGAAGTCAGCAAAAATTTATTCAGAAGAAATTGCTGATCAAATCGGGGCAGATTTAAACGATCTGGCTCAACATCCCAAAGGCTTATCCACAAAGGAAATTATTATTCGGCTACTTCCGCAAATTGCAGCCGCGCAAGACGCAGGGCATACGCTGGAAGATATTGCAGAAAAATTTGAGAAACGCGGCGTGGTGTTAAAAGTAAATACGCTCAAACGGTATTTGCAGGAATGTCGATCGCAACTGAATAGCGGTTCAGAAGCACCCAACGAAAACACTTCAGAACCAACATCAGCGACCGAAAAAGTTACAAAGCCGAAAAGACAAAAATCTTCACCTGTGCAGAAAGAGAAACCGAAAGAACCGACCGAGATTGATGAATCGCTAAGTGGGAGTGAGGACGGATTTCAAGAACTGAGATCCGATGAGGAGTTGTAGTTTTAGACAAATCAGCAATTCAATGGTGACTGAAAAAAATACTAAACCAAACGCATCCGCCGATGAAATCACAGTGCAACCAGTTCAACAATCACTCCTTGCTCGCACTGTGATTATCACGGCTGACAAAGGTGGTACTGGAAAAACAACCTTTACCAAAGCCTACTCACACAATCTGATTGAGCGCAACATCCGCACACTTGCCTATGATTGCGACATCCGGAATCGCGATCTTGAGCGATACTACGGCAAAGCATTCCCACTGGGAGTTAAACGGCTGAATCTATCCAACAATTCAGGCATTGGTACTTTTCTTGATGGGTTCGCGGAACAGTACCCAGTCATGTTGTTGCACCTGCCGGGAGGTGCTGGGGAGATCACAGAGAAACTTGAATCAAACTTGAAACTCAGCAAGGTTGCAAACGACTATGGCTATCGCCTTACTTTTGTTTCTGTGTTAAATCGGGGACGGGAATGCTTAAATTCTCTGCGTGGATTAGTTGAAGCTTATGGCGATCGCGCAGATTATGTCGTGGTCAAAAATCTCTACTTTGGTGAACCTGAAAAGTTTCGCCGCTTTGATAATTCAAAAACAAAAGAGATGCTAATGCAACTGAATGCCAAAGTTATCTCCTTGCCAGAATTAGAAGACGAAGCCGTTGACTTCGTTGAAGGCATCGACAACAAACCCGGAATGACCTATGCGGAAGCAATGATACGTGGGAATGCCCCGATTAGTATCACAACCTGGGTGAACAGTTTTCTTGAAAGTTCAGAACTTCAATTGAATTTAGCTGCGGAGTATTTAGGATTATGACCTTACAGCCTTCAGACGCAAACTTTGAATCAGATCCAGAATTTGACGCTTTATTTGAAGATTTAATTGCTGCAATGGAGAGTCTAGGATCTGCTGCGGCTCAATTCGCCGAGATTTTGCCTCAAGAGCGACGTGAAACCTTCTTTCGACTGATGATGGCACTGAATTTGAGTGAGCGCAACCCGATTCTGCCGATCCTGGTTGGATTACAACTGTATGGTGAATATTTGAATCGATTAATGAGTGCCGTGTTACGACGGCTCCCAGAAGCACTGAGAACGTCTGGAGACGATGCGGCAAATCGAGCGCTCGTTGCCTATGGGCAGATTCAAACTGGACTTGAAACTTTAATTACCAAAGCGACAACACAAGCCGATCGTATTGACAGTGTTCCGAGTCGAATTGAGGAGATTCGGAAGCAGTGGAGCACAGATGCAAAAGCACTTTTACCGGATCTCAAAGCGGCGTTTGATGCGGCTAAAAAAGATGCTGTTGCCGCCTATAAAGCTGAAACTGACACGATCGCAGAAGGTGCTTTGAAGGACTGGGCAGATAACTATAACCAAGCCCTCAGAGAGTGTCTTGGCAACGTCTGGAAAATGTCATCGCTGGCAATTGGACTGGGAGGATTGGCGATTGGTGTTGCGGCTTACTTTGGTGGCGTACAGCAAGGACGAGCAGCAGCCATTCAAGATTCTTACAAAGCTTTTGGTGGAGTAGAAAGTTATACCTATGCTAAAAGTTTGATGCGTCGTGGAGATAATGTACGTCGCTTCGTCAAATGTGGGAATGAGGGAAATGACAAATGTACTGTTTGGATAAAGGACCCACCCCAGCAGTAGCAAAATAAAAGGCACAAGAGCAAATTCTCAGCAAGTGGCTTGGTTGGAGTTACTAACCACTCGATTCAGAATTCTCGGTTAAGTCGATGCCTTTGGCACACGCGAAGTGTGCTCGACTTGAACTTCTTCAATTAAGAAGCGAAACGGATTCGTTTGGGTGCAATGAGTTGATTATGTGTGCTTGCCGATTGCCCAAACGGAGCGATTAGAAGTGCAAGTTTCAAGCAGGATTAAGCAGATTTAGAAACGGCGATCGCGTTAATTCCTTGATTGATTTTGGCGCAAATCTGAAGCTACGATCCACCGCCAACATTCAGCGTTAGATCTGATCTCTGCTGGTGGTGGATCATTTTCTTTAATTGCTTGAGCATTCCTACGGAGTACGAATTTCAGGCAGAAAATAACTCAACGCTGTAAAATTTTTGCCAGAACCCAAAGAATCGGTAGATAATTGGGCACAACAGCCATGATTTAGTGGCGAATTCCCTCGACAAACTATGGCGAGTATGGCGCGGCAAGTTGTAGATAATCAATGGCTCCGACAGTTGCGGCATGAGGCAAACTGGACACAAGAGCAACTTGCCGTCCGCATTGGGGTGGCATCATCAACGCTGAGATCGTGGGAGCAGGGCAAAGTGAAAGTGGCAATGACGCTGGAGCAGTGGGAAGAGTTAGCGATCGCCGTCAATGTCTCCCTGAGCGATCTGCATTCGAGAATTCGCAAACCGCATAAAAAGACTGGTGAATGAAGCGACCGCACGTTCTCCGGCATCCAGATGACTTCAACCCCTAAAAGTTCTATAACCTAAACGCCGTCAAGCCTTGAGGGAAATGAGCAAGCCAACAGAAACCCATAAAAATGAATTTCACTCAAACGCATTGAGTTCTCAGATTCAAACCGGAGCTTGATGTCTTTCTGGGAACTCAACGAGGCGATCTATGGTGATTTCTTCGATCGTAAAGTGGAATGGATCGTCCGGTTCCATAGAATCAAGTGCTGCGGCTCTCCAAATCACATAACCACTCCCAATGTCTCTGTACTGCCAGGATTCTTGCAGTAGTGGTTGAATTGAATGGCAAGTTTTTGCAAGGTCAACAGCGCTAAAGATGCCAGCAAGTCTACTAACTCCACCCGTGTAATTGGCATAGAGTCCCCAAACAGACTGACCGGAAAGAGGGTTGAAAGACATTGGCGGACTCCAGAGGTTTGCAACTGCTGTTTCAGCAGTTTAGTGACCCAATGATGAAAAATCCTAGAAATGTAGAAAACTGTTACGTTCTGCTCGAACTCTGACCTGAAACCAAGATTTGATTCTGCCTACATTCTTGACCTGCACGAGCATTACGCCCCTGCAAGTTGAATTACATCCTGGATTTTTACCTTCCCCCGATGCACGTAGTTATGCTTATCCGGGTCGAGTTGATGTTTTTGATGATGCAGTTGAATCTCCTTCTGCCGCGTCCCCTGAATCGTTTCTCCTTTGCGGTTTCTGCCCCCGATCACAGCGATGATCGCTTCTTGGCTTTTGACAAATGCCTTCAGCGTATTAATGCCGATCGCCCATTTTTCCGTATGCTTGCGGTCTGGTGCATTGTTGTAAGCAAGGATGGCATCGATCGCTTGATGAATGCGTTCGGTTGTTTCCGCTGTTCTTGCTCGTTGTCTCGGTGAACTTGTTTCTTCCTCGTCCGTACCCGTTTCAGTTGCCTGAGTGGGAGCAGTTACTTGCGAATCGACTTGAGTTGTTTTCGGTTTTGTGACCCTTGCAGGTGTGGCAGGAGAATTCACTTGAGCTTGTAAAACTGCGGTTTGCACCTCGACCAGTTGCGCGATCGCGTTAATCAGTTGATCAATTTTTGAATCTTGTGGAGATGCAATCGCTGGAGCCGGAGTGATTTCGGAAGCATCCGATTCAGTCGCATCCAATTCAGGCTGAGTTTCTGTTATTTCAGATTGCATAGGGACATCCTCTTCCACTGCTGTTTGAGGTTCGATCGGAGTGCTTTGCTGCGATTCAAACCAGTTTAGAAAAGCGTGAAAGCGCTCTTGTTGTTGTGTCCCTGCGTCTCGGAACTGCTCTAGAATCTGGTCGAGTCTCCCTTTATCGTCTTGCCAAATGCGGTAGGAGGAGCGTTTCTTGCGCTCTTGTGGTGCTTTCGGTTCGATTGAATTTTCCATTGCTTGCTTGAACTGCTCGATTGGCTCAATGCCACTCACACCCAACTTGGTCCCTTTGCGCTTACCGCTGTAGTGAGAGACTTCTTGATCAGAAATCTCGTAGTCTGAATAGTGCCGAGATGCTGCAAGCGAACGCTGAAGCTCTGGATTCTTCTCGTCTCGGATCGCGTAATGCCCCTGAATCGCGGCTTTGAACTCGGTTTCATTCACCGATGGCGGACAATACCAAAACGTTGCGATCGTGGCGTAGACTGCCCGAAAAAGATGAGTGTAGAGATTATCTTTCCCGTCTCTGGGTGGCACTAATTTAGCAAAGACGCGATCGCATACTCTCGCGACTGCGGGTTCATACTTCTGATTGATTTCTCGCGGGTCTAAGTCGATTGCTTCTGGCAGTTCGGCTCTCAACCGTTCTAGGGCATGAATCACACGGTCAGCACTCGCGAGCGTTGGAATCTCGAAGGACATTTCTACAGGTTCCCCCCGTCGCTTCAATGCCCCAGTGAAAATGACGCTCCACTGCGTTTTCTTCTCGAATTTGGCAGTGCTAAGAATTTCCGCAATCCGTCGCCCGGTCGTTACCGCTAATCCGGCTGCAAGGTTTTCCCAAGCGGGTGAGTCCAAAAGTCGTGCCGCTTCAGCGACGATCGCACTTGGATTATCAATCTGTTGAGTCGCTTCGTTGCGTTGTGCTACGCGCTTCTGCTTGAGGTTATTCAATTCGGTATATTCGGCTGTGGTGAACTTGATGTAATCGAGAATCCAATGATCCGCCCCCAGAGAATCTTTAATCACTCTGCGTGTGTGATCCATCAATCCCTGCTGCTGGTTTAAAGATTTCGATCCACGATCGTGCCATTGTTGGCGAATGCGTTGATTAAGCGCTTCAGCTTGTTTGTGTCCTTTTGCTGTGTTCTCTAGTTTCTCGATCGCGGGAATGTAATCAGTTGCGATCGCGTGTTGTAGCCATTTACGGGTCATCGTGGTTTTCCTGATTGAGAGATTGCTGGACAGTTTTAAGGCACTGTCCGAGCCATGTAGCGAACTCGAACAGTAGAGCTAATCCAAAAGCGTCTCGGTTGAAACCACACCTTGATCGACGAGCTTGCCATAGGCGGGCATGGTCACGAGCGCTTTGAAAAAGCCAGAATTGCCAAACGGTGAATTGTGCCAGTAGTGATTCTTGTCGCCGTATTCAGCGTGTTCAATCCCCGGCTTTTTCGGACGAATCCGCAAGTCCTTCAGTAGTGATCGCACTTTCTCGTCATCAGCTTCTTTCCATCTGATGCTGTAGCAGTTATAGACATAGCCACCTAGAAGAAGCTTGGTTGGGTTGCGGCTCTCTCCCATTTCGGGGTAGAAGCAATGCGATCGCTCCTCGTTGAGAAAAGTGATTGCTTGAATTTGAATCGGCTGTTTCAATTGTTTAGCGCGTTGAGCGGCATTGAAGTCGAGAATTAGAGCCATGATTGCATCTCCAGAGATTTATGATATTTGCCCCGACCCATGCGAATCAGGGCACTTGATTGCGGATTAGAAGTTATCAGGGAAAGCCTTCATGTTGAGCAATTGAGCGGCACGAGGGCGGGTGCAGTTCTTGTTGAGTGCGATTAGACCGATCGCGTGTTCGATAGTGAGTTGGTCAATCATGGAGAGATCAACGACTTTGAGAAGTTCAACCGCGTGATCAACGATCGCAACTTCATCAGTGCTGAGAGAAATTGATACCATAAGAAGACTCCTGAGAATGGAGTGGGCAATCGGTACGAGTGGAATTGGATCGATTGCCCTTTGGATATACATATCATAGCGCAATCCGTATCGAAATGCAAGCAACCGGATACGAATAACCTAAATACGCATATACATCGAAACCTATACGCAGCAGATATTTCAAGCAAAACACCCAGCTACAAGAGCAAAACACGACTGATACAAATTGCTTGTCATCCAATTCCCGCGACCGTTTATCCATAAGTAAAATTCAATTAAAACGCGAGTATTCATATCAATATTCAATAAATTGGCTAAAAACGATATGGATATCTAATATACGGGTAGGGGTACGATCGCACCGCTGACAGGTTCCAAACGCTGTAACTCTCTCCTCGTCTAACTTTCAGCGATCCCCGTATCTCTTATGAGTATGTATACGCGGTTGTTATACATAAGTAATTTTGTCGCGTTCGGCGCAATTTGACCTCGATCCGGCTGTATTTGACCGTGATTGCGAGAGCTTGAAACGTCATCACAGCTAGCATTTGAGTGTTGTAGTATAGATAGTTTTTGCTGTCCGGCGCAATTTGACCGCAGATTTTGACCTTAAAATCTGGCGCAATTTGACCGCTCCCAAGTTGGAATGTAAAGCCAACCGAGAGCAGAACTCTTGTGTTCAGTAACGTTTGACGAATGAAATTGAGATGAAACGTCACACGCTATTTGACCGCTTGTGGCATACAATTCGCGCCAGTGAGCAAACAGCCAATGGATACTCCCTCAGACTCTAAACCGAATTCTGTGGAATCAAGGCGAATCGAGCAACTCGCACTGCCGTTGCTTGACTCAGACCCCGATGAGGAAACCTGCGAGACGAATGAGATCGCCTCGTTGACGATCGAGCTACAACAGCGAATCGAAGTGATCCAGCAGGTGATGTCCGTGCGGGGCACTGAGCGCTATGCCAAAGTGCAACGGCAAGCCGCTAAAAAACTGGGGTTGAGCGTTCGCAGCTTACGGCGGTTAGTGAGATCGTGGCAACAGCACGGCATTGCTGGATTGACCAGACAATCGCGCTCAGATCAAGGGACAAGCAAACAAAGTAAAGACTGGCGCGACTTTATCCTAAAAACGTATCGAGACGGCAACCGTGGGAGTCGCCGCATGACCCCGGCACAAGTGGCGCTGCGGGTTCGTGCCCGTGCCCAAGAATTAGGAGTTGAGAACTATCCCAAGCGCACCACGGTTTACAGCATCCTCCAACCGCAAATTGAGAAACAGCAAGCGAAGCGATCGTTAGGGTGGCGAGGAGATCGCCTATTAATTACCACTCGTGAAGGCATCGAGTTAGCGATCGAATGGAGCAATCAAGTGTGGCAATGCGACCACACCAAAATCGATGTTTTGGTTGTCGATCAATCCGGTGAAGTCTTAGGGCGACCGTGGTTAACGATCGTCATCGATACCTATTCGCGCTGCATCATGGGACTGCATCTAGGCTTTGATGCTCCCAGCGCTCAAGTGGTTGGATTAGCGCTGCGTCATGCGATTCTGCCCAAACAATACTCAGCCGCTTATGAATTACAGCAAGTGTGGGATACCTATGGATTACCGCAGTATTTGTACACGGATGGTGGCAAGGATTTTCGATCGCAACATCTAGAGCAGGTGGCAACCGAATTAGGTATTGTTCTATGTCTTCGTCGCAAGCCCTCGGATGGTGGCATTGTGGAGCGACCGTTTGGCACATTCAATCGGGAATTTTTCAGCACGTTACCGGGGTATGTCAGCAGTAATGTGATTGAACGATCGCCCCAAGCTGAAACTGAAGCTTGCTTAACTCTGCTGCAATTAGAGCGATTGTTAGTTCGCTATGTCGTGGATCACTACAACCAGCGAATTGATGCCCGCATGGGCGACCAGAGCCGTATCGGACGATGGGAAGCGGGACGGATGGCACAGTTGCCATTACTCGGAGAACGAGAGCTAGACATTTGTTTGCTGCGCCGCGACCAACGCACCGTTTACCGCAATGGCTACATTCAATTTGCCAACCTGACTTACCAAGGCGAACATTTAGCCGCGTATGCGGGTGAAACCGTGATTCTGCGCTATGACCCGCGTGACATTACGACGATTTGGATCTATCAGCTTCAGGACAGCAAAGAAGTATTTCTCACCCGTGCCCATGCCACTGGATTGGAAACCGAAATCTTAGCGTATACCGAAGCGAAAGCGATGAGTCGAAGAATTCGAGCGGCAGGGCAAGAAGTCAGCCAACGATCGCTCCTCAATGAAGTGCGCGATCGAGATTGTGCGATCGATCAAGTTCAACGGCAACACAAACAGCGGAAACGTGCGATCGCAAACGGTTCAGTGATCGCTCAACCTCAAGCTGAAATCGAGGTGGAAAACCCATCGGGTGAATCTGAAGCATCGATGATTGAACAACCTAAAACGATCGCATCGTTGACCGAGCAAGTGAATTCTGAACCTGTGAAACCGAAAAAACCTGTGCCGTATGTGCGGGTGTACGAGAACTATGAGCAATTAAGACGAGAGGCAAACCCACTGTGACCCAAGACTCCAAAAGACCAGAAATCATTGTTCCAGAGCAGAGATCGCTCCATTCACCGACGCAACAGCAGATTGAGCGCTTGCAGCATCACAGCATTGTGGAACTGGAAGCCGTGCAGCAATTCCATGCTTGGCTCGATGACAAACGCCAGTGTCGCCATGCGTGTCGCGTCATCGGCGATTCACGCACCGGAAAAACCGTGGCTTGCGATGCGTATCGCCACAAGCATACTCAGAAACAATTGAACAATGGCGATGCTCCCATTATCCCCGTGATGTATTTCCATGCTCCAACCGAATCGGGACCCCGCGAATTGTTTGTCGGGCTGCTGGAATATCTGCAATATCGCATCACCAGAGGCACGATTTCGGAATTGCGCGATCGTGTTTATCGACTACTGAAAACTTGCCAAGTGGAAATGATCATTCTCGACGAAGCGCATCGCTTGCGACCCAAAACCTTTTCGGAACTACGCGACATTTTCGACCTGCTCAACATTGCAGTGGTTCTCGTTGGAACAGATCGGCTCGATGCGGTGGTGCGGCGGGATGAGCAGGTGTACAACCGCTTTATGGCGTGTCATCGGTTCCAGCGTATGGATACGCAAACCCTCGAAGACACGACCGCGATTTGGGAAACGTATGTGTTGAAGTTACCGCAGTCCTCGAATCTGACGAGTGCGCCGATGCAGAAGATTCTAGGAGCTTCGACTCGCGGGTATTTAGGACTGCTCGATGAGATTCTCCGTACCGCAGCCCGACGAGCCTTGGAATTAGGACGATCGCAGATTGACGTGAATTTACTCAGCCAAGCGGCTGCTGAGTATCACTAATGCAATCAGGAAGTTGGATCTTTCGCGTTGAACCGCACCCCGATGAAAGCTTCGGGCATTTCATGGGGCGGTTTCGACGAGCGAATGAGTTAAGTCACAAAGCGATCGCAGACCAGTTAGGCATTCGTGTGGAGTGGTTGCAGTCGTGGGATTCTCCTTCACGCCGTCGCAACCCGACACCACTGCAACTGATTGCTTTGTCGAAATTAGTCGAGGTAGACCCGGAACAACTGGCAAAAATGCTACCTTCAGAACCCTTGCATTTGCAAACGCGGCTTTGTCCGGCTTGTTATGCGGAAGTGCCAGTCCATCGATTGAGCTGGCAGCGAACGAATGTGAATTGGTGCGATCTCCATTCCCTAAAATTGCTCGCTGCTTGTCCAGAGTGTAAGTATGGATTTCGGACTCCCGCATTCTGGGAAGAGAGTTGCTGTGAAAGCTGTGGACTGCCTTTCGCCCAGATGCAATCTCATCCAGAGTTAAAACAGGAATTGTTGGTTGCATCTAAACGCAATCGAAAACCATCAACCAAGCGTCAGCAATAATTTAACCGCCCAAATGACATCTCTGCCCCCAATCGGTTCATGCTGTTTCTGGAATTGCTGCTTCAACTGTTTGAACAGCAGTTCTTGTTCGATCACCTCCGGCGAGTAGTCCCATTGTCCCTGTGTGAGGCGACGAGTAATCAGGGCACGATCTCGCTGAATCTTATCGGCATTGAGCGCCACGCAAGCCGCGTAGAATGCAAGTTTGAGTGCATCAATTTGGGTTTCGATTTGCTCAAGCTGAATGCGGAGATCGATCATGGCTTCAATCACGTCGATCGGGTTGAGCAAATCGAGGTCGATCTTTGTTGTGGGTGGAGTAGAAGTTGACAGCATAGCGTTTTCAAAGCAGTGTAAACATTGCCATACTCTACGCCTGTGCTGTGGGCTTGGGTTGGGGGTGCAACAGAAGTTTATTGATCGTGTTCATTGTTTGACACCAACTAGGTTTGGTATAGTTATATTGTGTGATTGAGAACCTTGTGCAGCGACACTGTTACGTTGTCTGAAGAAGTTTAGCGACAAATAGACTACGTTTTTCAAACAGCAATCACGCCGCTGCATCAAAGCCATCGCACAGTTAAAGCAATGATCAACTTTTGTCTGTATGAACACGTAGGGGCAATTCAAGTCATGTGAAGTGACCGGATGGCACAACTCAAAACTCTTCTATTCAAATGCCTCTCGCATGGACTCTGCCATCTGTCCTAAAAACAACGTCGGCATCATCAAAAAACAATAAAGGCATTTTTGATCTTTATCCTTGACACAAACCTATTGACATACTCAAAGTGCAGTCAAAACCATAATTTTTTTGAATTAGAGTGTTACAAGAGCATCGCTTTAAGGTTGTTTAGATCGGCAAACGTGAAGCTTTTCTAAAGCATCAGGATTTGAATCAAAGTAATCCTTGAGCCAATCGCATCCTTGACCGAGCAGTTGTTGTAAATCTCGAACTTGCCAAGTATTGATCTTGCCATCGATCCCGATCGTCACTAATTGCTGACCGTTCGGACTGAACTGCATTGCTCTAACACTTCCTGACACGCTAGTGTTCTTTTCGACAGGATGCCCTTTAAATTCACCAATTTGTTGTCCTTGTAAATTCCACAGTTGGATTGTGCCATCATACGCCGCTGTCGCAATTCGTTGATTATCCGGGCTAAATTGCAGCATCGTTGATTTTTTCACGCCCTGAAGCTGTCCCGTCTGCTGTCCGCTAAAGTTCCACAGCTTGACCGTTTCATTTCGATCTATAATTGCAAGCTGCTGACTATCAGGACTGATTTGTATCATGTTGGGGTTCAGTTGGTGAATGGGAAGAGTTGTGATCTGTTGTCCTTTCAGATTCCAAAGATTGACTGTCCCATCTGCTTTGACAATCACAAGCTGTTGACTATCAGGACTAAACTGAAGTTCTCTAATCTCGCCCTGTGGATGTTCCAATGTAGTTAATTTTTGCCCTTGTGAATTCCATAGCTCTACTTTTCCATCCGGTGAAGCATTGACCCATTGTTTTCCATCGGGGCTAAACTTCCCCGATTCCCAATTAAATTCATAACTCTGGGTTTTGACTTCGGCAAGTTGCTGCCCTTGAATGTTCCATAGGCGAGTGACTTTAGGTTTTTTGCGATCGAGTCCATCCTCTACACTGGTGAGAAATTGACCATCTGGACTGAGTTGAATCCTGGGTTGGAATCCGACAGTAACTTTGGTTTGGGTTAACAGTCGCCCCTGGAGATCCAAAATCTGTAGGGTGACATTATTTTTTGTCGGCGGGGAACCGGAAGGAGTTAAAGGTTTTGAGCTATCAGACTTGGCTGAAGAACTTGGTAGAGGCTCATATGCGATCGTTGCAATCTTCTGTCCGTTGGCGATAAATTGATGCGCGATCGCGCTAGAGGATTCCTTGAGTTTGAGAAGTTGTTTTCCTTGACGATTCCACAAACGAGTTGAATCAGTGACATATCCAACACCTGGCTTGGTCTCTACCGTTTCTTGCTTGGTTGCCAGCAAGTGCTCGCTGTTTGGACTGATCTGAAGATTCTCTATTCTTGTGGATTCGGTTCCCTCAATTGAGCGAGGCAGCGCTCTTTCTCTGAGATCCCAAATCTGGTTCAGGTCATCTGTAGAATTACTAACTGTTAGTTGATTCGCATCTGAACTAAATTCCAGACGTATACCATGAAGAGAACTATAAATTCCATCAAATTGATTCAGTTGCTGTCCATTGCGGTTCCAAACTCTGACCGTCGCATCTGATCCGATCGTGGCTAAACGCTCCCCATCTGGGCTAAACGTAGCCCAGATTACACTGCCCTTATGTCCCTTCAGTTCAGCGAGTTGCTGCCCTTGGAGATTCAAAATTCGAGTGATGCCGTCTCCGCCTGGACTCGCTATCTGTTTCCCGTCGGGGCTAAATTCTACTCCCGTCAAAGAGCCTAATCCTTGTGGAAGTTTGCGCTCAGCTAGTTTCTCTCCCTGAAGTGTCCAAATTCGGAGCGTAGAATCTAGTCTGCCTGTTGTTCCCAGCGAAATCGGGGTTGTGACGATCGCAATCTGTTCTCCTGTTGGGCTAAACGTAATCGTTGGGGAACCGATTTCCGCACTCAGATCAGCGAGTTTTTGACCTTTGAGATTTAGGATTTCGAGGTTTCCAGACTGAGGTCGAGAGACAATGATGTGTTGGCTGTCTGGGCTAAATTCAGAAATGGGACTGACGTTTTTGATGCTTGCCAGTTGCTGTCTTTGAAGATTCCATAATTTCAGCGTGTCATCCTTTGAAAGCGTTGTCACTATCTTTCCGTCCGGACTCAATCGGGCAAAATCTGCCTCTTCACCTCTAATTTCAGTCAGTTGCTGCCCTTGCAGATTCCAAATCCTGATCACATTGTTCCGCGATGCCACCAGAATACTTTGCCCATTCTTACTGAAGAAAACAGACCCACCTCTAGCAGCATCGAATTCGGCTGGGGTTCTCAAGACTGCGATTTGCTTCTCTTGGCGATCCAATAAGATGACGCGACCATCTTGTTCTTGGCGGAGCAGACGTGAGCCGTCAGGACTTAGGGCTGTTCTACTGGCACCATCCTTACGCAACTTAAAACGATTGCGTTGGTGAATGTTATCAAGAATCGTTTGGAGTGCGAAGAGAGGACTAATCGTTGGATAGTCTGCTAAAGGTCGATCGTCTTTCACCAGTTCTGCTAAATCTTGTCCAGCTCCCATTGCCGATAAAAGTGCATCAAGTTCGTCAGTGTTAAACTGCTGAGATGCTCGTGTGCTAATCCGTTCCAGGCGCGTTGCAGTGACGGCAATTCGCTGTTGTTGTAGAGCAGTGTTTGCAAATAATCCTGCGATCGCGGCTCCCACTAAAGACAATCCCAACACGACCGATCCAATCCGCATCCGTCGCCCCGCTTTACGACTGCCTTCTGACAGAATTTGATTCGCTTTCTCGGTGGCTTCCTTTTCAGTTTGTGCTATTTCAAAGCTCACTTGTGCTTCAAGCTTCTCTAGTTCTAGTTGCTGTCTCTCTACTTCTTGACTTGCAGCGAGAAACTGATAGTCTTCATTGCTCAAGTGTTTATCGATCGACCATTCTTGTGCTTCACGCAATGCTTGACCTCGAAGTAAGCGCGAAGCGTCCTGTTGATCGGATGCTAACCATGCCTGAATCGCTTCGTTGTAGATCCGCAGCTTGCCCAATTCCTGTGTCACCCAAGCTTGATTAAACACGGCTTGATAGATGCGGTTGTAGATTCTCAACTTTCCCTGTTGTTTAACCACTAATCCTGCCAACCTCAGTTCAACTTGCTCTGGGCTATCGTCAGCTTTGATGTCTCCAATGTTGTGTTCTAGAAGCTGCTGATACAGTCCAAGTAATCGTCCTGCCTGTTGCTCATTTTTGAGTAAACGATAGCGAATCGTTTTGAGATGTTCGGGGTGGTCTTGAGCTTCCCAATTGTCGATCAAATGCGATCGCACTAATTCTTCGACTGAAGCCCTCGAATTCTGTGTGATCAACCAACAGAGTTTTTGTGTCAGAAATGGCTGTCCGCCTGTCCACTTCAGAATCTCTCCTAGGGTTGCTTCTGGTGCTTCAACATGATCGACTAATCCAGGGATCAACTGTTGCACTTCGTAAGGTTGAAAGCCCTGAAGCTCGATCGCGCATCCAATGTTAAATGGTGTCCGATTCGTATCAGAAATTAAATCAGCCGGGGTTGCAACTCCTAGCAATGCAAATGTGAGCCGAGCATATTCAGGTTCGCGGGCACGTCGATTGTAACAAGCTCGAATCAGCGCAAAGAAGTCATCTAGCGACTGTTCAAAACTGAGAACACTATCGATTTCATCAATGAAAATGACAATGTTTTGAGAAATGCGAGTCAGCAAGTGCTTTTCAATCAGTTCATTGAGGCGTTGAACAGGCGGCATCCAAGTACGATCTCGCCACCACTGAGCAAATTCAGTCGCATCGAAGAGATGGAAGCTTGACACCAATTCGTAAGCAACCCCGGCGTACCACATCTCGATCGAATGATGTTGGTTGCCGATGATGGATAAATCGATCGTGATACAGGCGACACCCTCTGCGATTAACCGCTGCATCATGCGAATCTGCAAGCTTGACTTACCCATCTGGCGAGAATTGAGAACATAGCAAAATTCTCCAGCCTTGAGTTTTTCATACAGTTCTGTATCTGCTTGACGAATGACGTAGGTTCTCGCGTCTTCGGGCAAGCTGCCGCCAAATTGATAATGATTCATAGAAGTGATGAATTGGTTGTTAAGTTAGCGTTGCTGGATGGAAGTCTGTTTTCTTCAACTCTGCTGAATGACGGCAGATGTGTACCCTCATCCCCTGATTGACTGACAATTTTTTTCGTTCCAACGCGGATGGACAACACAGCGGAGGAACTTTCAACCTTTTGTCAGTCAATCAGTCTTGTAAGACTTATGATGAGAATTTCCCGTTCAGGGAAGCCGAGCGTTGCTGTGAAACGAATTGCCGAAGCAGGTCTTGCACTGACTGATAAAGTGAACAAACGAAA
>ERZ1066124.192-NODE-192-length-56076-cov-26.551347_pt1 | contig 56076 bp, 47 predicted proteins | sample MGYA00382771_ERZ1066124 | MGnify/ENA primary metagenome ERZ1066124 (study PRJEB33369, sample SAMEA5778354) | biofilm metagenome | biome: Industrial cooling water; feature: Water cooling tower basin; material: Biofilm | place: United Arab Emirates | collected... | reverse complement strand
GTGGTTCATTATTCTCTGCAATGCACGGTTCACTCGTAACTTCTTCGTTGGTTCGCGAAACAACCGAGACCGAAAGCCAAAACTATGGTTACAAGTTCGGTCAAGAAGAAGAAACCTACAACATCGTTGCCGCACACGGTTACTTCGGTCGTTTGATATTCCAATACGCTTCGTTCAACAACAGCCGCAGCTTACACTTCTTCTTAGCTGCATGGCCAGTAGTTGGAATCTGGTTTACCTCTTTGGGTATTTCCACAATGGCATTCAACCTGAACGGTTTCAACTTCAACCAATCAGTAATTGACAGCCAAGGTCGCGTCATCAACACATGGGCAGACATCATCAACCGCGCTAACTTAGGTATGGAAGTAATGCACGAGCGTAACGCTCACAACTTCCCACTTGACTTAGCTTCTGGCGACGCTGCACCAGTAGCATTGACCGCACCTGCGATTAATGGTTAATAAATCTACAACTAAATGACCAACGCAAAAGCGTCTCTAGTAATAGAGGCGTTTTTGCATGTTTATACGGCGCCAAAACAACGTATATTAATTTAATAAATCATCCGTTACATCCGTTTATATCCGTTGCCAGTGGCTCATATCATATTTCTGGATATTTTAAAATACACCTAAATAACTTTTGTTTTAATAACTAAGATAAAAAATTAACATCAAAATTTGTAAACATTTATGTACATTTATAAACAAACCTGTGCTAACTTTAAGTAGTAGGCGATACATTTCTATCCCCAGAGGCTTGTTCATAAGTTTCTGTCTAAAAAGTTTATAGCTTGAGCTTTTCACCACTAGTAAATTTGTTAAGGAAAATTCTGCTATGCCATTTACCATCGATTCAGCCCGTAGTATATTTCCTAACACACTATCCGCTGATGCAGTGCCAGCAACGATTGCAAGATTCGCGCAACTCAATGCAGAAGATCAACTTGCCTTGATTTGGTTTGCTTACTTAGAAATGGGTAAAACCATTACTATTGCAGCTCCTGGCGCCGCTAACATGCAGTTTGCAGAAGCGACTATGAACCAAATCCGTCAAATGGATTTTCGCGAGCAATCGCAAGTAATGTGCGATTTGACAAATGGTGCTGATACGCCTATTTGTCGTACTTATGGTACTTGGTCTGCAAATATTAAGTTAGGTTTTTGGTACCAGCTTGGAAAATGGATGGAAGAAGGAATTGTGGCGCCAATTCCAGAAGGTTATCAACTTTCTGCCAATGCGAGTGCTGTATTACAGGCAATCAGAAATTTGGAACCCGGACAACAAATTACAGTGCTACGTAATTTCGTAGTTGATATGGGTTATGACCCTAACAAAATGGGTAATTACGAGCGGGTTTCTGAGCCTGTTGTTCTTCCCAAAGAGTTATCACAACGAGTTAAAGTCACTATTGAAGGTCTTGATAACCCAACCGTGTTGAGCTACATGAACAACATGAATGCTAATGACTTTGATGCATTAATCGAGTTGTTTGAGCCAGACGGTGCTTTACAACCTCCTTTCCAAAGACCAATTGTTGGAAAAGAAGCTGTATTACGTTTCTTCCGTGAAGATTGTCAAAACCTGAAGTTACTTCCTGAACGCGGTATTCTTGAACCTGCTGAAGATGGTTATACCCAAATTAAAGTCACAGGTAAAGTACAAACTCCTTGGTTTGGCGCAGCTGTTGGAATGAATATGGCTTGGAGATTTTTGTTAAATCCCCAAGGAAAGATTTTCTTTGTTGCTATTGATTTGCTCGCCTCTCCCAAAGAGTTGCTAAACTTGGCTCGATAGATAGATACATATTGACATCAAATTTCCGATGATTAAGTGAGCGTTCTTCAAAATAGAGCGCTCTATTATTTTGAAATTACTAGCATAATCTGGTAATATAATAAGTATCACGTTTTCTTAACTACTTATAAAATATTGATTTAAATAAAGACAATCGCAATTTTGTGATTGTTTAAAATTGCTGTCAATAATAAGTATTAACTAAAAACATGATATTAGCCTAAAAATTTGTTTAACACATATATTTGAATTTTGACAATGCAAGCAACAGATACTCAGTGGTCTCAAACAGAACAGGAAGTAGCTAAAGCAGCCTTCGATAAAGCTTACGAACGAGAAATCAATGCCTTAGCTAAAGAAGTTCATAAAATAGCAGATGGAATCACGCAACTAGACGATATTTGGGTTTTGCATGATTTCTTAAGTGCAAGGCGCCACGATATTGATGGTAAATACGATTATAGATATTCAGTTCTCGTCTTTGTGTTTGCCAGATTGCTTAAAGAAGGCTGGCTGAATCTTGAAGAACTAGAAGGATTGGCGCCAGATAAACTCAGAAAGGTTAGTGCTTTGTCACGCATGTAGTATCCGAGACTATTGTTTTGATCTGCTTTTCATCACATTTAGTGACTAAATTTTTAACAGTGCTATTTCTAAGTGTTTTTGCCCTTTCTCTCTAATTTAAATGAGAGTAAGCTAAATAGCATAACTAAAAATCTATACCGATAAGCAAAAACTCAATAGTTTTGGAATGAAACAACCGCCAATACCCGCTTCGGAGCCAGAAAGAATTCAGGCACTTCCGCAGTTATCATCTTATTATTAAGATAAAAAGTCTATATTTTTATTAGGAAAAAATCTGTTTGGTGTTGATATTCATCAAGGTGATGGCGCCGTTACTTAAGCCAGAAAATCGGCGCCTGGTCAATATTTTTAAGACAATACTTTTGTGCCAATAGTGTGGGTAAAAATTACTATTAAGGATGAGTACTGGAAACAAGGTGAAGTACATCTCGCACAACGCTGTAACCGCTCAAGTCCCAAAGTAGATAAGCAAGAAAACCAATCATAGCTAAACGACCGTTCCAAAGTTCGGCTTGAGGGGTAATACCAATATCTCCCGCATTGCGGTCTTTGCCATTATATGCAAGTTCAGTTGCATCACTAGGATAACGTTCCATTGTTTATTTCCTTAACAATCTAATTACATGCTTATGTTACTTACTTAACTATGCCAAGCTATCTGTCTGTAGTTTCAAAGTATAAACTACCCAAAAGGATGATTTTTTCAAACTAACGGCGCCAAAAGCTACATTAAGTGATAATGGAACGGGCAAGGATGCCCATTCCACAAAATGAGTTTTAACAAAATGAGTTTTAACAAAATGAGTTTTAACAAAATGATTTTTATACTGATACTCAATTTTTATTAAGTTACAGAATTAAGGTATTTATAATGAATTGATAAGTATTTTTATCATGCAATGTTAATTTTAAAATTATCTATCGTTGTACATATTGTTGTGAAAAGGTAGCAATTTTTGCATTTTTTATTTATAAAGTTTTTCATTATATTTTTAGTGGTCTATATATTGACTGCGTTTCATCGGCATGTGAAAGCTAATTAAGAGCGTATAAGTATAAAGGAAAGAGATGAGAAATATTTTTTTGGTTGGAATAGCTGGTTTGAGTTTAGCTGGAGTAGTGCTTTGTTCTTCGGTTGCTCTAGCAGAAGAAACTGTATGTGATGGGGACTTAGGTGCTGTTACTTTAGATAATGTAAAAGTACCTAGCGATAAGAGTTGTAACATGAATGGTACAACTGTAAAAGGTACTATCAAAGTGGAGTCGAATGGCAAGCTTACAGCTTCTGACATCAAAGTAAATGGTAATATTCAGGCTGAGAAGGCAGAAAATGTAACTGTTAATAACAATTCTAGAGTTGATGGTAACATTCAGATTAAAGAGTCCAAAGCTGCAAACATTACTAACACACGAATTAGACAAGATTTGCAGTTTGAAAAAAATACAAATCAATTAGTTGCTAACGACAATACAATCACCGGAAATTTACAAGCATCTCAGAATACCGGGGGTGTAGAAATTAGACGCAACAGAATTAATGGTAATTTGCAGTGTAAAGAAAATGCTCCTTCTCCTACCGGAGAAGATAATACAGTGCGAGGTAATAAAGAAGACCAGTGTTCAAGTTTCTAAATTATATTTTGTTAGTACGGTGGGCACTGCCCACCGTACAAAACACTCCACAAAACACTCCACAACACTCCATAATTAAGAGCATAATTTGCGGTCAGCTTCAGAAACTTTAGTATTGTTCTGCAAGTAATCGCGCAATAATTCGCAACCTTTTGACATTAAATTTGCTGTTTGAGTATCAGCTAAGTCACGATAAACTATTTTACCTTTATTGTTTCCTATCACTAATGTTTTACTATTAGGAGTAAAACTAATAGTTGAGAACGTTTCATCTTCTGCGTTGATAACTAATTCTAATTTGCCCTTACGATTCCACAGCTTTATTTTATCTTCGCTCATAGTGGCGATAGTTTCTCCATTCGGGCTAAAGCTGATACTCATGAATCCTTCACCTTCACCATTTAGAGTTTGAATCAAATTCAAATTTTTATCCCATAATTTCACTGTGCTGTCGAGACTCGCTGTTGCTAATATATTATCTTTTGACCAGACCGCAGCATAAACGGGACGCTTATGAGATGTAATATCCTTAATTAATTTACCGTCTTTATTCCATATTTTTACGGTGTTATCATCGCTTGCTGATGCTATGTATTCACCATTTTGACTAAAACTTACCCAGTTAACTGGCTCAGTATGTTTTAATAACTTGGCGATAAATTTACCGTCTTTACTCCATAATCTTACTGACTTATCTCTACTTGCTGATGCTAATATTTCTCCAGATGGCGCCCAATCAACACTTAATACTCCCTTGCTATGTCCCTCTAAAGTATTAATTAGCTTACCGTCGCGACTCCATAACTTTACTGTTCCATCACTCGACGCGGAAGCTATAGTTTGACCATTTGGGTTAAAACTTATATCCCAAACTGCACCTTTGTGCCCAGTTAAAGTATGTTGTAATTTACCATCTGGACTCCAAATTTTCACAGTACCGTCTTCGCTAGAATCGGCAAATGCATCACCGTCTGGAGAATAACTTAACATCGTTACTGGTGTACTGTGCGCTTGGATACTCTTTAAAGGTAGATATTGCCAACGCCATAGTCTAATTTTGGTGTCACGACTCGCAGAAGCTAAAGTTTTTCCATCACTGCTAAAGCTAACACTAGTTACCCAATCATTATTTCCTTTCAAAGTTAAGTGCGGTTGCTTTATTGGTTTATCTATTGCGTCAAGTTTCCATAGTTTTACTGTTTTATCCCAACCGGCTGATGCTAATGTTTTTCCATCTGGACTAAAAGCAACACTCATTGCTGCTGGCTTGTGTGCTTGTATTGAATTAAGTAATTTTCCATCGCGATTCCACAGCTTAACAGTCTCATCCAAACTTGCTGATGCCAACATATTACTATTCGGCGCCCAAGCTACAGCAAATACTGCATCGCTATGTCCTTTTAAAGTTTGTAACAGCTTACCGTTTGAACTCCACAGCTTTATTGTGTTGTCGTTTTCTGTCTGATTTTTTTCACTACTGGCCGACGCCGAAGCAATCATACTACCATCTGGCGCCCAAGCTAAACTTGTAACGGGTGTACTATGTCCTGTCAAAGTAGTAAGCACTTTTCCTTGTTGGTTCCATAATCTAATAATATTATCGGCGCCTCCCGATGCAATAGTTTGCCCCGAAGGACTAAACGTGACGCTATTTACTACTTCGTTATGTGGAAATATTTTTAATAACTTACCGTCAATAGTCCACAATTTAACGCTTTTATCAGCACTTCCAGAAACTAGCATTTTACCATCAGGACTAAACGCGACACTATTAACACGCTTACTATGCCCTTTTAATATATGTAATTTTTTACCATTTGCCTGCCAAAGTCGAACTGTTCCATCACTACTCGCAGAAGCAATTAACTGATTATTCGGACTGAATACAACACTATTTACATCAGCTAAATGTCCTTCTAAACGGTTGATTTCGCGCACCCGCATTCCGTAAGTTGCTTGATAAAGTGCTGTTCTAACGATTTGCTTGGTTTCCTCATCAGGTGAAAGTACGTTATCAATTTTTCTACCTGCACGCAGTCCTTCACGTAAAGCATCAATATCTTTACCCAAAGCAAATAAAGCTTCACTCGATACACTTGCAGCAACACTGGCAGTAATAACAGCTTTACGTCCAGTAGAAAAAGCAGTCCAAATAGAACCCATTAATAGTACGATACCCAGAGCTGAGGCAACAAGGGCATTTTTGAGTAAGCGATTCGTTTTTACTTGACTAGTACGTAGCTTTTCAGTTTCAAGAAGTTCTGCTTGTAACTTTTGCTGTTCAATTTCCGAGAGTAAACGTGTACGTTCAACACGACTTAATTCATCGCGTTTTCGGAGTTCCTTTAATTCGCTTAGTAAATCAGAACCAGTAACTTGATGTTCTGCGGGAATTTTACCTTGTTTGTTATGGCGAAGTGCGCTTTCTAAACGAGAAATTTCTTGTTCGTTAGTTTGTACTTGCGCGCGTAGTTGTTTAACTTGTTCTTGCAAGCTAAGTTCAGTTTGTTGAAGACTGCGAATTAAATCAACAAGGTAATCGTGAATTAGCTGGTACCGTTCGGGAACATCAGGATAAAGCACTACTAGCCCTGAACGTACTAATATTTCTAATACTAATTCTAATTTATTGACATCTTCTAATTCTGCAAGCTCTATTGCTAATTCGGCGCGAGTTTTAAAAGGACGCTTATTATTTTCGTCTGTAAGTAAATATAATACTAAAAATGCAGCACGTTCATTTTCGTTACCGCAATCACTGATTAATTCTGCTAAATATCTTTGAATTAGTTTGTTTGGACGAAACTGCTGATATTTAGCAAGGGTTAAAATTCGCTCATCTTGAAGTTGGGCGCCAACTACTTGCAGTTCAATTGGTCTTACCTCCCCCAATTCCGCAGATAAATCATCAACCAAAGCATCGATTAATTCAGGTTCAATATTATATTGCGAACGCTGCGTCAACTCACGAATCACCGATGATGCATCTTGACGCGAAAAGTTCTTTAATTGATAACGAATACTTTTATCTAAAATATTTTCGTTAACTGGCGCAATTTTTTCTAAATATTTAAACTCTAATAATTTGTGCAAGTAATCTTCACGTAAAGACAAAATTACTTTCACAAATGCTACATCCATAGAGTCGCATAAAAACTTGTCGAACTCAGCTAGTTGAGCAGGTTTATTACAACCAGAGAAAAACTCTTCTACTTGGTCAAAAATTAATACTGTAATGATACGATTTTGGGCATTTTGCTGTAAGAGTTCTAAAACCCCATCGATTGTAATTGGTGTATTCGGATAGGGTAAAATATCTTCTTCAAGTGCTGCTTTACGAATTGTAACAGGTGTTATTGAAACAATAGCATTACTTAAAGCTGTGCCCAATTCTTGTATCCAATCTGTATATACTCGTAAAACTACGGGTACAGCAATTTGGTCGCCTATTGCCCGCTGTTGCAGTGCCGGCACTAACCCAGCTGTGACAGTGGAACTTTTACCAACTCCACTATGACCATGTATAACCGTTAACTTTTGGTCGGGACGGCTAATTCTGGCAATTAAATTTTGTACATCTCTTTGTCTACCAGAAGCGATAATTTCTAAAGCAACACTACCACTCGGCGCCGGAGAATTAACTATTGGGGTAGTGGCATGACGCTGTGGTTTTAACCGACCTGCTCCAATAAATGCGCGTAACCCATACTGTTGTTCAACCGAACGTCGCTTTTGGCGTATTACAAAAGCTTCAAGATAGCGTCCTAATTCAAAATACAACCCACGTAACCATCGCAATAAACGAATATATTTATATACTTCGTATCTATAATCACTGTTTTCTAAAGCAGCTTCTAAGTCTTTACTAGCTAACTCTATTTGTTCTAAAGCATTTTTCTGTTCACCTTGACGCTGTAATGCTTTCGCTAAAGTCAGGCGATATATTTGTTCTTTTAATAAAGGAAACGAATTTGGCTGCGAATCATTATGCTTAAACGCTTCATCAAGTCGTAATAATGCTACGCGCGCTTGTTTGCTAGCAATTACCCAATTTTCTTTAGCTATAGCAACCTGCGCTAAAAACCCAGAATCACAAGCAAGCTGAAAATGAGTACCATAATCATGATGTAAATTTTGTGACTTTAATGCTAGTTGTTGCAACTCATCCCATAACTTCACGTGTTGCAAAACATCGGCTAAAAGTCCAATAATTTGAGCCGTTAAATCTGGGCGCCGAGCGGCTTCAAAAACGTCAAGGCACTGTTGTAAATAACACTTAGCTTCTTGCCAGCGTTCTTGATGTTCCACATGTACCCGTTCAGCTAAACGGTAATAACTTAGTCCTAAATAGAAAAGTAATACTCCTTGACGAAGTAAGAATATTGAAGGAGGAACAGGAGGATAACTAAAAAGAGGAGCAGAGGGAATAGTGAAGGCAGAAGAAGAAACCCAAAACTTTAAACTATCCTGAAAATATTCAATAGCTAAATCAATACGGTTGCTAGCATAATAATCTAACCCAGCAATAAATTGAACTGAAGCGTTTAGTTCGGGTTCTAGTTCGATACCACGATGCTGTAACTCTTTGATACAAGAGCGAAATTCGTAACTACTATAATCCCAAACTTGTCCAAGCGTAGTATGAGGATGCTCACCCTCTGAAACACCATTAATATCTAAAATTTTGGCGAACAGCGAATTAGTTTTCGTCTTCAAAAAATCTTGCAACTCCTGAGTAGTCAGCTCGAAGCGAATAGGAGTTGCTGCCCAACTAGTAAAATCTGGTGCGAACCGCCGCAGTTTACGCAGCAGTTCATCGTTAACCCAAAACACCATCGGAAAAGGATGGCGTTTACGGAATTCATCACGAATATGGTTGATGGTTCGCAGTAAATCATCGAGTTCTTCTACCGACTCCAAACCCAAAATCATTAAAGCTGAAGGTTGCTCACTTCCTATTTCGGAGTGAATTGTCGAATATAAACTAATGGCATTGCTTTTTAGCGTTACCTTATGAATTCGATAACCATCACCTATTTCTTCTTCCAGGCGCCGCAGCATCTTTTGACGTAAAAAGCCGTAGTTGCAACCCACTAAACAGAGCGAAAACTGTCCAACTGAAAATGTGATTGCACGACGCAAACTATTAACAGCGCGCTCATTGGCTGTTATAACATTTTCTGAGTAAAAGGGGCTTTTTCCAACCATGACTTAAACTTCTGCGTTTCTGCTAAAACTGGGTTGACTGCAAACCATGCACCTTCACAATCTCGGTACTCGAACACAAATAAACTGCGTAATAAAGTGTGGTATTCAATATCACCTTTGACTTTTTGTTCTTTGACAACCTGAAATATCAAATCCCACTCTTCTGAGTCAATTGGATTTGCGCGGAAATCACGATGGCGCCGAATTACCATTTCTACACAATCGCGGTCAAAAGGTGGGTCTTGTTCGCGTACACAAACAAATAGCAGTCCGAGTAAATCCCGAACATGACCGCCACTAATTAAACACAACCTATCGAGTGTTTCTTGGCTATCGAACACTTCTAAAATTAACCCCAGTCTATCAATTATAGGAATATCAGGAAAAGCACGCGCTAATACCATTTGCCGCATTAATGATAATCCGACACCATTAATTTCTCCTGTACGCTGTCTTACAGGTATCATCGGTAACACTTGAGGAGCAACACCACCACCCAAGCGTTGCTGAAGATGAACGCTATCGTTCGAGAAAGTTAAAGCCAAAGGAATTGTATAAACCACATGGCAATTTAGCTTACGAAGCTGTTCACCACGGTCTATAAATAGATGTTCAGGTAAAGAACGTCCCGAAGGTAAGGGTCGAATATCCACCCGGTCGAGGTTATCAACGATAACAACGAGTCCTTTTTTGCCTTTCGCTTTCAACTCAGTAATCGCGCGTGCTAACAATTCGGTGTTAATCGAGTTTAAGATATTTTCGGTGCGTGGTTCTAAATAATCGCGTAGTCGGCGCCGTAAATTTGGACTTTCTTTAGTTTTGGCAGTAATTTTTGCAATACCCACCGATAATTCACCTTGCAGTTCCAAATCGAGTGGTGTTTGCAAAAAATTAACGATTTCTCCAAACAGCTTGTTAAAATATCCGGGTTTCAGCCGAATATTGATTGCTTCGAGACTTTCGCTAACTTGACCTGCAATTGCTATCAAAATATCAGTCACATCCAAATCCACTACATCCAAAACTTGCGTGGATTCAAAATAGACGACATGAAAACCAGCTTGTTCCAACTCTGCCTTTAGGCGCCATAACTCGGTTGATTTACCGCAGCCAATATGACCTGTAAACAGTTGGCAAGTAGGAGTATTAGGAGAAATCCGAGTGATAGTACGCCCTAAAGCCTCAATGATTTTACCACCCCGCACTTGTGCAAAATCAATATAATAGCTTCGGTCTACAGCGTTTTCCATCATTAGCGGTCTGCTCGGATTGCACGCTTGGTAAAATCTATCTAAATCTAAGAGCATAACCAATATAACTTACTAGTTGACAGATAATCGTTATAAACGAACGGCTAATTGTTAATGGCTAACAGAAAAAACTTAAAAGCGCAAGCCCCAAACATGAGAGCGCATTAGTAATTAGCTTTGATGCATCCAATTTAAAAACACAACTTCCAAACTTTAATTTTCGGATTTGTAATTAAAATGCTTTACAAACACACCTAATTTTGATTTATTTATATTAGGTACATATCCTTTAATTTCTTATTTTTACAGTTACACCAATTTAGGCAAATCTTGACTTTGCCGCTTGGGTAAATATAAGCTTTAAACTGTCATGCTGAACGCAGTGAAGCATCTAAACATATGTAATTTTACCCAAAATTCAAAAATGTCATGCTGAACGCAGTGAAGCATCTAATATATTTAGTGTAGAAATGGATTCTACCCTGCGGGAAAACTCCGTTTACGCTACGCTCAGAATGACAGGTTGTTAATTTTTTTTAAATATCCCCCTTATTTAACTTACTTAGCAAAAATCTATACTATTAAAATTAAAATATTAATATATAAATCAAAAAATCTTTATAGCAACCAGCCTAAGAGACCTAATTAAAGTTAGCTTAATTAAGTGATTAAGTATAATTGTTCTACAATAATAAACACAAACGAAAGCTCAGTTCGCTCTTGAATACTTTAAGCAAAGTATACAAGTAATGTTAAACTTTGGCTAAAAATAATTGTGTATCAATCTTTGCAGTTTCCTAGACGTAAACAGTCTTGAATTTTTTCGTCGCGTGCGGCAACTAAATAACTTGTTGACTGTGATTTATGGTTTTGCGGTATAAATACATTAGCTGTGTAATTGGCGCCTCGGTTTAAAACCGATGACGTTAGAACAGCAAAACTCTCACCGATATTACACAAAAATACAGGTAATACCATCATTCCGAGACAAGCAATTCGACTCATATAAAACCCCAGCAAAATAAATGAATATGCTGGTAGATGCGACGATGATAATTGTGATAAAAAGAACTGAGCATCGTATGTTTTGTGATTGACTTAATATACTAATATTCAGTTCCAGACGCCGAATTCCAAGCTACAAATAAAAAATTTGAATTGTTACAATTCGACTTCCTACTCATTTATGCACACAAAACCTTAGCAAAACCGGATGAAATTTGAGCTTAAACACAAAAAAAGTTCGTAGCGACTGCTGCAATATATACAATAGATACAATAGTTAATAGACTTCTGCCCAACGACTACCCACTCAGCTACTCGCGACTCATGACGACATCTAACGACACAGCAACTACACCCGATATTGACCTCGAAGGGTACAATGACTCAGATAGCCCCGATAACGAGCTACCCGGAGAAGTCGAAATGTCGCTCTTCGACCATCTCGAAGAACTAAGACTACGAATTTTTTATTCGTTAATTGCAGTTGTCATATCAGCAGTTGGCTGTTTTATCGCTGTAAAACCTCTGGTCAAGCTTCTTGAAGTCCCCGCACACGGTATCAAATTTTTACAGTTGGCGCCAGGAGAGTTTTTCTTTGTCTCCATCAAAGTCGCTGGATACAGTGGTTTAGTAATTGCTAGTCCTTTTATTCTCTATCAAATCGTTCAATTCGTTTTGCCTGGACTCACACGTAAAGAACGTCGTTTGCTGGCGCCTGTAGTTTTTGGTTCAAGTATACTATTTGTTGGTGGGCTAGTATTCGCATACCTTTTGTTAATTCCAGCAGCTTTAAACTTTTTTATCAGCTACGGCGCCGATGTTGTCGAACAATCTTGGTCGATTGAAAAATATTTTGAGTTTATTTTATTACTTTTGTTTAGCACAGGGTTAGCGTTTCAAATCCCTATCGTGCAAATGCTGCTCGGCGCCTTAAATATTGTCTCATCCGCACAAATGTTAGCTGGATGGCGTGCTGTAATTATGGGAGCAGTTGTTTTAGGCGCCGTTCTTACACCCTCCACCGACCCTTTAACACAAAGCTTACTAGCAGGTGCAGTACTAGTCTTATACTTCGGTGGCATTGCTTTTGTAAAACTTATTGGAAAATAATATGTCATATATGTAACACAGGCATCTTGCCTGTGCAGTCAATGTATTTATATTTACCACAGAGACGCAGATGGCAACGGATGATAAACGGATGTAACGGATATTTGATTTTAGGGACTTCCAAATAAAAAAATCTTCACTCATTTCTTGTGGGGTAGCTCACCGGAATGCACCTTCACTTGGCTTGGGTAAGGTGGGCAGTGCCCACCCTACGTAAAAATAAGCATTACAAACTCTTTTATTCGAGTGGAAGCTCATGGTGCAAGATGTCAGGTATGTATCGTTGCCTGCTCGAATTAGCTCTAAATGCTGTCTAGATGCAATAGCTAAATCTTCGTCCTGTTGCAAAAAAGAAAGTCCATCGTTAGTTGCCCAAACGGATAGTATAGAGCGTGAAAGCCCCGGCATCGAAGAGCTTTCACTAAAATCTATTGAGCCGCATTTCGGGCATGGTTCTTCCCACACGCGCGTTTCTTCAAAGGCTGCGCTTAATTCAGAAAGAAGCCTTATTTCCTCATAACCGCAGTTGTTACAAATGCGGCTTTGTTCATATTGTTCTGTTGACATTTTTAACATCTGTATAGGAGAGAGTTGTCACCAAATTTTTAGGCGCTAATATCATTTGTTATCAATACATTAACCAAGAATAGGAAACTTTTTCAGAAAAAATCACAAACATTACCTGTTAATAGAGTCATAGGTTTTTACTCTTACTCATCTAAATATCTATATGTTAGAAGAGCGGAGTTTATGCAGCAAGTAAAAATTTTGACTATTTTCATAATCCCGAATATATTAAAATGTATAACGCTAAAACGAGATTTATGTAATTATGAGTAATTTATGCCACCAAAGACAAAATCATTAAGCTGTATAAATTTAATATTTATATTCACTTGTAGTACATTTTTTTTATTTGCTTGGTCGAATGTTCTAGTACTCGCATCGGCAAAACCAAAGGTTGATAAATCAGGCGCCCTAACAATTAAGGATTGCTTACAATGTGAAGTAAAATATGAAGAATCATTAAGAAGAGGAGGAATTGAAGGCAGTGTTACCCTTGTTGTTGATGTCAATAAAAATGGCGATGTACAACTCGTTCGTTTAGCACGCTCAAGCGGCAATCTTAAACTTGATGAAGCTGCTATTACACAAGCGCTTGAATGGAAATTTAAACCTTCAACAACAGAACGTATAAATAGACGAGTTACAATTCACTATGCAATTACTGGCAGTAGAAGACATCGGCTCTTAACACGCTCTCGCTCAGAGGCAGTAAAACAAAGACTACAAATTATTGAAAACTATCTTCGACAACGGCGCAACAATCAGCAGGCACCTCTACGTTAAGTTTTGTGTATTTCGGTTGATAATCAGGTGCCTTTATTAGTACACATAGGCGGTGTTAATTTTATTATTATTGTGTGTCTAAAATAACTCAGATATTTTTCGCTTTGTTTCAAGGTATTGGTAAATAGAAATGACGACAACGTGTTTTCGGTTATACAAATCTTCCGACTATACAGTGCTTGAAGCTATGATGCTTGCTCTTTATGCTGAAGAGATAAAGGGTGAAGAAATGTCAGTAGTAAAAATAGCTAATACAGTTAATAAACTTACTAGGGAGCCAAATCGAGGATGTATTTATATTTTTGAACAGCAAGACAACTTGATTGGTTATGCCATTTTAATATATTTCTGGAGTAACGAATTCGGCGGCGAGATACTTAATATTGACGAATTATTTGTTAAAAAAGAATACAGAGGGCAGGGTATTGGCAGAAAGTTTTTTGATTTTCTGTCAAAGGAGTTTAAAAATAAAGCTGTTGCTTTTTGCCTTGAAACTACTAAGGAAAGTCACAACGCATATAATTTTTATCAAAAATTAGGATTCCGAGAACATAAAAATACTGTTTTATTCAAGCAGTTTTAGAATGTAACAGCAAATTGTAGCACAGGCCGGAAAGCCTGTGCAGTCAATATTCTATTTACCATAGAGACTTTGAGACGCTCCCGAACCAGAGCGTCTGTACATACAGGAGAGAGGCACCTACCCCTCAGTTAAATTCGAGAGCAAGGCGCCACATGTAATAACACCAATTCTTAATTAAACAGTTGTTTTTTCTTGACGAAGTATTTCGCCAATTACAACTTGACAGCGTTTGCTAGCTTCGTATGCCCGACGCATTAAGATTTTACCTTGTTCACGGTCTGTAGCATGAACCTGGTTTGCTTCCCGACTATAGTCAGCAGCTTGTTTTGCAAGTTCTTTGGCACGTGCTTTTAACTGTTCTAAGGTTTTCACTGTTCCTCCTGTTCAGCGATTATATATTCGAGGTTAATAGCCTCTTCAAATAGTTTATCCGCTTGACTTTGCAAAAATATTGCATCGTCAAAATCATTGTTGTCTAAAGCTACTTGCGAAGCGTTATATAAATCTTCGCATAATCGCCTTAGAACTTTCAATGTTTAGATAATTTTAAATAAGAGGTTATTTATAAAGTAAATCTTGAAAAGCTAAAATTTAGGTTGGCTTTGTTGTGGTGTAACCGAACACTTTAAGCACAATGTTGGGTTGCGCTGTCGCTACACCCAACCTACATAGGTTTAATATCTTTAATTTTGTATATAGAAGTATAAAATTCTTTACTCTCGTTTATCTATTCGATTAACCACTCGGTCGCGCGCTCACCTAAGTCAAGTGGTATACTAACAGCTTTACCTAAGCGTGGTTTTTCGCGCGTTTGTAGAATGAACGCTTGTACTTGGGATGTGCCACCCATCGCATTTAAATAGTTCACTACGTCGTCTAAATGCGCTTGATACTCCCCTTCACTGAGTGGGAAAGAGGCTTGCTCTGCATACTTCCACATTATTTGGATAAATATTTTACCTTGTGTACGCCGAAATTGCACGTCGTATGAGTATCCCCACTTATCGATTAACATCTGGCGCAGTTCTTGTCCTGTCATAAATTTATTACCCCCCACAATAATTTTACAATTTGTGATGATGTTAATTTACGTAACTCAAGTATGATAAGAATATAAAGAAATGTAATGCTACCATAAAAGATGCTGGGATCATCTCGCTTAAGGAGAGAATTCGGCAGGTGAAAGCGCGTTGCACTAGGTTTCCCTCGTGTTCGTGCTGCCATATGAAATTGTGGGTCATGGCATCTAGATAAGACTAGAGTCTCAAGATAAAGTTAGAACTCAAGTCTATTTTGTTAACAAAATAAACAAAGAACCTAAGATTATGGCTCAATTTTCTGAATCAGCTGATGTGCCTGATATGGGACGGCGCCAGTTCATGAACCTTTTAACGTTCGGAACTGTGACAGGAGTAGCGTTGGGAGCATTGTATCCCGTCATAAATTATTTTATTCCGCCTGCAAGTGGTGGTGGTGGTGGTGGTGCCACAGCAAAAGACGAATTGGGAAATGATGTTAGTGTCACTAAGTTTCTCGATAGCCATAATGTAGGCGACCGTGTTCTAGTTCAAGGACTGAAGGGAGACCCCACATATATTGTTGTTGAAAGCAAGGAAGCAATTACCGATTACGGTATCAACGCAGTGTGTACCCATTTGGGGTGTGTTGTGCCTTGGAACGCAGCAGAAAATAAATTTAAGTGCCCTTGTCACGGTTCGCAGTATGATGCAACTGGTAAAGTAGTTCGTGGTCCGGCGCCAAGGTCTTTGGCACTAAGCCATGCCAGCACGCAAGATGACAAAATTGTCCTTACTTCTTGGACAGAAACCGACTTCCGCACTGGCGAAGAACCTTGGTGGGCTTAATTCTAAATATTTCCTAACCCTGAATCGCGAAAAACAATAGTCCTTATTGAGATGAGAAAAACTTGCACAACGATGCGGTTAAATGCCGCTTTTAGAGTAATGACAAAATCATTGCTCGTTGTGATAGCAGCTGTGGGAATTATTTTCACCAGCGATATCGCATTACCCCAAACCGCTGCTGCATACCCTTTTTGGGCGCAGCAAACCTACCCAGAAACCCCTCGTGAACCGACCGGACGGATTGTTTGCGCGAATTGTCACCTTGCTGCAAAACCAGCTGAAGTTGAAGTTCCTCAAGCTGTACTACCTGATACTGTATTTGAAGCGGTTGTTAAAATCCCTTACGATACTAACGTACAGCAGGTTGGTGCAGATGGTTCCAAAGTTGGTCTAAACGTTGGCGCCGTATTAATGCTTCCTGATGGTTTTAAAATTGCACCCGAAGACCGTATTCCTGAAGAAATGAAGGAAAAACTCAACGGTGTATATTACCAACCTTATCGTGAAGATAAAGAAAATGTTGTTTTGGTAGGACCCTTACCAGGAGAACAGTATCAAGAAATTATATTCCCTGTTCTTTCTCCCGACCCAAGAAGCGACAAGAGTGTCCAGTTTGGTAAATACTCGGTTCACTTAGGCGCCAACCGTGGACGTGGACAAGTTTATCCCACAGGTGAAAAGAGCAACAATAATCAATACACCGCTCCTGCTGCTGGTACTATCAGCAAAATAACCAAGCAAGAAGACGAAGACGGTAACGTCAAGTATGCGGTTGATATTCAGAGCGAAGAAGGAAAAACAGTTACAGAACTAGTTCCTGCTGGCCCTGAGTTGATTGTATCGGAAGGACAAACTGTAAAATCTGGTGACGCGCTCACCAATAACCCTAACGTTGGTGGTTTCGGGCAGAAAGATACCGAAATTGTACTTCAAGATGCTACCCGTGTCGGCTGGTTAGTTGGATTTGTTTCTTTAACCATGCTCGCGCAAGTAATGCTGGTTTTGAAGAAGAAACAAGTAGAAAAAGTCCAAGCTGCCGAAATGAATTTCTAACTCTCGGTCAAATTAAATCAATATTTTATATATTAAGACAGGTTACAACAACCTGCCTTTTTTATTTTAGTAGGGTGGGCAATGCCCACCATACAATTAATAACAAACAAAATGCACAGGTTTATGAGTGCGAATAAAATTCGTCATAATATCTCTTTCTCGAATAGTAGGTGTTGCAAAACAACCTGCTGTACCACTATTAGAATTTTGCCTTAACGCAGAAGGGTCATAGTGAACACCAAGTTCTGTACGTCCGGTTGTAAAAGTCGGTGTCATTGATGACCATACACCACCAAACTCGCCATCTTTAAACTCTACAACTCCAGGAAAATCAAACTTGTAAATACCAAAAGGTAAAGGCGCCTGCGAACCCGCTACATCTGATGGTGTTTGGTTATTTGCCCGACCAGATACTCCACGCACAGTGTTTATAACTCTACCGTTACTATCTATCAAACGAGCATTATATACTCTTAATCCATTAATATTTCCTGTTGTTCTATTAGCAACTATGCGGGCGCCACGAATAACAGTTATAAAATCATTTGCAATCCAACGGTTAGCTCCAATTTGTACCCATGTTCTAGAGCCTGAAAATACAGGTTCACTAATCACATTTACTTCTGTACCGTTAACTAATGAACCAACTGGTTCACCGTTTGCGCGGTTACGAACTGTAAGAGAATCACCATCTTTTGTTGAAACATATGCAGTGAAAGCCATTAGTTTATACCTTATAAATAATTGAAGTTATTAGATTTATTCTTGTCTTGATAACAAATACTTCAACTTGTCAAAAAGTAATTCCTGAAAATGGCTCAAAGTGCGGTATACCGTACCAAACGTTCCGGAAAGCACACCAGCACTAATATTGCAACAAATGTAAATAATGCTTTACATTAGTTTACATAAGTTAACAAAAACTTAACTAGGAGCTAGAACGTTATGATGACCGTATTAATTTCATTATTTGTAGTGGGTTGGGTTGCAGTTGCGTTGATTGGTAGTTTGGCGTATTTTATGGGTGAGCAAACTAAACCTATCCATGAGCGTAACTGGAGTTCTGACTTTGATAAACTGGCTTATAGCATTACAGGTAAAGATGTTGACTACAGTGAGCGCATTCCTGCTTATGGGATGGATGCTTATGCTAGCCAAGTAGTTAAAGGTTAATTTTGAAAGCTTGTTTTTAATTAATATGAATATAAAAAAGAACCTCTTTAGTGCGGAGGTTCTTTTTGTATTACTACACGAGGCTTGCGATGCCTATGCTACAAGAGGGTTGGTTTTTTGATTTTTTGCTCACGAATGGCTCCTGCTTGACAGTCACGTAACCATGCGTCAACAGCTTGACCAACTACACCATCACTACTATCGCGTGGTGGGCTAGGAACTTGTTTACTTACCGGGAATGAGCCAGTTTGAGTAAACATCATGACTTTACGCCAACCTGTACTGGTTTTCGTTACCAGTAGCCAGTGAAATTCTTGTAACTCTATAGCTTGCTTTGCTATGTAGCGTCGCTCTAACGTTGTAAAAAATATTTGTTCGACACCTTCAGAAAGAGTTTTTGCCGTATTTTCACTTGTAACATTTGGATTTAGTGGCAAAGGTTTAAATTCTGGTCTACCAGCAGTAAGCATGTAGCCAAAAGTGTCGCCTATGCGAGTCAGGCGCCTAGCACGTTGAGCAGCACGATTTGCGTAGCTAGGCAAATCCCGCATTAGGTTAGTAGTAATTAATTCTAGATTTTGTTGAGAACATAAGCTTTCGCTTTTGTTAACACCCCAAACAGGCAACGAGGATACATTCGAGACAAATAGCCATAACCCACATACGAAGCACGAGCCATAATTTTTCCCGACTGTAAACGTCATAATTATGCCACTTCATCACATATTTTTTTCCAGGCTAGGGCAGGTTCCTCGGCGGCGGTGATGGGACGACCGATGACAAGGAAACTGGCACCTGCTTGGAATGCTTTTTTGGGAGTAAAAGTGCGCTGTTGGTCGCCTTTTTCTGCCCAATCCGGACGAACACCAGGACATACTAGCATCCAATCATCACCACATGTATTACGTAGTTGTGCCACTTCTTGAGGTGAACACACTGCCCCATCCAAGCCAGCTTCTTTTGCCATTAATGCCATTTGTAGGGCATATTCGGGCAGTTCGAGAGGTATTCGTAGGTCAAAAGCTAGTTGACGCGAGGAAATGCTGGTAAGCAAGGTAATAGCGATTAACTTAGGAGGTTTAACGCCTGCAATTGCGGCGCCTTCTTTGACTGCTTCGGTTGCTTTCATTAAAGCGTCACGTCCATTTGTAGCATGAACGGTAAGTAAATCTACGCCATAACGCCCAGCAGCACGACAGGCGCCTGCGACTGTGTTGGGTATATCATGAAATTTCAAATCAAGGAAAATTCGTTTTTGGCGAGATTTTAAAATTTCGAGAATTTGCGGCCCAGTGCTTGTAAAAAGCTCTAACCCAACTTTCCAAAAAGTAACATCGGGTAATTTATCAATAAGTGCCACAGCATCATCAATTGTGGCGACATCTAGAGGAACGATTATTTTGTTGGACATTGGATGAAAGGATTTTGGATTGAAGTATGGTGGGCACTGCCCACCCTACATTACGGTGTTAGACGAATAAAATTTTTCTTTCCTAGCTGTAAAACTTTACCGTGTAACTCTTCAGGGTTTTGAAAAGTTGTTTCGGCATCAGAGACCTTCTCAGAATCCAACTTTACCCCCCCTTCTTGAATCTTACGTCTACCCTCGCCCCCGCTTTTACACAACCCACTTAAATTTAAAATCGAAGCTAACCGCGCCGGAAATTCAACGCCAGATAAAGAAAATTCTGGAATTTCTCCTTGCTGACCAGCAGATTCTGCTGCTTTTTTGGCTTCGGCAGCAGCAACTTCACCGTGATAGTGTTTAACTACTTCCCAAGCTAGGAGTTTTTGCTTATCGCGCGCTTCTGTAGGCAAACGATCTAAAGGTAAATTTGTTAGCAGTTCAAAATAAGATTCCAACAAATTATCAGGTGTTGCTTGAAGCTTTTGGTATTTATTATTCGGATGCTCTGATAAACCTATGTAATTATTCAGAGACTTCGACATTTTTTGTACGCCATCAGTGCCTATTAAAATCGGTGTTAATAAACCAAACTGAGGCTTCTGTCCAAAATGGCGCTGTAAGTCACGCCCTACAGCAATGTTAAATTTTTGGTCAGTACCACCTAATTCAACATCTGACTCGACGGCAACAGAATCATAACCCTGCATTAACGGATACAGGAACTCATGAAGGAAAATAGGATTCTGTGCTTTATACCGGATGTCAAATCCTTCTTTCTCAAGCATTTGTCCTACAGTCATTGTAGAAAGTAAATCTAAAATTTTGGCTAAATCCAGTTTGGCTAGCCATTCCGAGTTATAACGGATTTCAAGACGGTTGGGTGTATCAAAATCTAATATGGGACGTACTTGGTCAAGATAAGTTTTGGCATTTTCACGGACTTCTTCTGTAGTTAATTGGCGCCTAACATCAGATTTACCTGTTGGATCGCCAATACGAGCGGTAAAATCACCAATAATCAAAACTGCCGTATGTCCTGCATCCTGAAAAGCTCGTAATTTTCGCACAGGTATGCTATGACCTAAATGTATATCTGTGCCAGTAGCATCAATACCCAACTTTACTCGCAAAGGACGGTTAATTTTTGTTAACAAATCTTCAAGATTTTCAGTTTCGCTTGCCTTATCGGTAGCATGTGGGAAAATTTCTACAGTACCACGATGCAACCACGTTTGGGCGCGCGTCAAAGCAGGAGTCTGTTGTAGAGTCTTTAAGGAAGACTGATTAGTTATACTTTGCACAACTTTATGTCAGGTTGATTACAGTCAATATAAAGTCAATATAAATTTAACGCGCAGGGTTTGGAGCCAAACTAATATAATTACAAAAAATTGACCGCGAGCAAAGCCCTTTTGAAAATATACTTACATATACAAGTGAGGAAGTAAAATCCCGTGTCGTCTAGGACTTTTGAAGATAAAAACCCCCGAGGTCAGACTGCATCTGGTTTTGAGTTTATAAAGGGAGTTGGTCAGGTAACTGGCGGCACCTTACTCGCCATTACCATGCTGACAAGTTCGATTGTTGCTGGAGGGCTGGTAGGATTAGCGATTAGCTTCCGCAATCTCCCCGATGTCAGACAGCTACGCAATTTTTTCCCCTCTGAAACCACTTACTTCTATGATGTTAAGGGTAAACTCCTAGCGAGTATCCACGGGGAAGCAAACCGCGAAGTAGTACCTCTTGACCGCATTTCACCAAATATTAAACGCGCGGTACTCGCGAGCGAAGACAGTGACTTTTATTTTCACCACGGTATTAACCCTAAAGGTGTTGGACGTGCCCTAGCTAGCAACCTCAGAGGTGGAGGTGTCCGCGAGGGTGGTTCGACGATTACGATGCAGTTGGTGAAAAATTTATTTTTATCGCGTCGTCGTGAATTTACACGTAAAATCGCAGAAGCAGTACTCGCTATTCGTTTAGAGCAAATTCTCTCCAAAGACCAAATATTAGAAATGTACCTCAATCAAGTATATTGGGGTCATAATAATTATGGTGTACAAACTGCAGCGCGCAGTTATTTCAACAAAGCTGCTGAGAATTTAACTTTAGCAGAATCCGCGATGATGGCTGCTTTAATTCAGGCGCCGGAAGAATATAGTCCCTTTGCTTCGATGAAAAAAGCGAAGGAACAGCAAGAAATTGTTTTAGGACGAATGCTCACATTGGGTTGGATAACTCAAGCCGAACACGACCAAGCAGTAAGTGAAAAAATTAAACTAGGTAAAATCCGTTCGTTCCAAGGTAGCGCATTACCTTATGTAACGAACGCAGTATCATCAGAATTAGCCAAAAAATTTGGACGTGAATCACTGCTCAAAGGCGGGATGCGCGTCCAAACAACCGTTGATTCTGAGTTTCAACGCATGGCAGAAGAAACCGTTCGCAAGTGGCACGGAAGGCTTTTAAGTCAAGGTTTATACAAGAACCAAATAGCTTTAGTTGCTGTTGATCCTAGAACGCACTTTATTAAAGCGCTTGTAGGTGGTGTCGATCCGAAAACGAGTGAGTTTAACCGTGCGACACAAGCTTTACGCCAACCAGGTTCATCATTTAAGCCATTCGTTTACTACGCAGCTTTTGCAACTGGTAAATACGCACCAGGCTCAACAGTCATAGATTCTCCAGTTAGCTACCGTGATGGTGATGGCTGGTATTTTCCAAGAAACTACGATGGTGGTTTCGCAGGCGCCATGTCAATTCGTACTGCCCTAGCACAGTCGCGTAACATTCCAGTTATTAAACTAGGTAAAGCGATAGGCATGAACAAAGTCGTTGAAACTAGTCGTACCTTGGGAATAATGAGTCCAATGGAACCTGTAACTTCGCTACCATTGGGTGCCATAGGTGTTACACCATTAGAAATGGCTAGTGCTTACGCTACTTTCGCAAACTACGGTTGGCAATCTCCGTCAACCGTGATTATGCGCGTCACCGATAGTAGCGGTAATGTTATGCTTGATAATACGCCGAAACCCCAATTGGTTCTTGACCCTTGGGCAAGTGCATCAACTATTGATATTATGCGTGCGGTAATTACTGAGGGTACAGGTAAAAACGCAGCAATTGGGCGCCCAGCAGCTGGTAAAACGGGTACAACATCTTCAGAAAAAGATATTTGGTTCGTAGGAACCGTACCGCAATTAACAACAGCTGTTTGGGTCGGTCGAGACGACAACCGACAACTCGCAAGTGGCGCCACGGGTGGTACAATGGTGACTCCTATCTGGGCTGACTTCATGCAACGCGCGCTCAAAGGAGTACCAGTACAAAACTTCAAGTCACCATCACAATTCCCACGTCCAAAATCTGACTAAAATACACGTTGTAGAGACGCGATATATCGCGTCTCTACATTATTTTTGTTTTTCAAGTTCTGCTTTCATGCGTTGCAAGGTCATCTCCATTTGGTCAAACATCTGTTGTGGGGTAACACCAAACTGACCAAGCTGGGTTTTAAGCTGTTCCATTGTCATTTGTGCCATAAAGTCTTCGGATAGCTCAAAGCGCTTCATAAAAATTCGATAGCGCTCCATCATTGCTTCCATTTGTTCGATGAACAACTTTTTGCCTTCACGGTCAAATTTACCGTAACCATTACCAAGTTTAATCAAAGCTTGGTAATCATCAAACAGCAGCTTTGCTTCTTGTTGAATTATGTCAGAGTCAAAGAATCCCATGTTGCTCCCGGTTCGCTGAGTCACAACTCCCAGCAAGTTCTTATATTTTTATAACTTTTACCTCTATAATTTCATTCTAGTCTAGGCTGATAATCTGGTAAGCTATGGTTTTTGTACGGTTTTTTACCGCGATTCCAACACTTGACGCTAAAACCTGCCTTTGTAGGTATTTTGATGACAAGAATTAGCTAAATGTAATAACATTTCTGAAAAAATCTTACAATATATAGTATACATTTTTGTTAAAATCGGGTTTTTAATCAAGAAACCAGGTTTCTGTTTCTGTAAATGTATGTTTAAAAATCAGCATAAAAACCGTAGTGTCGCTGCTGTACTAGCTTTTTCTGGAACGCTGACTGTTTCAGGATTACACAAATTTTATCTTGGACAACCTTTGTGGGGTGTAATATATGTCCTCCTCTCGTGGACACCAATACCTAAAGTTGCCAGTGCCATTGAGGGAGTTTGGTTTTTAGCTCAGGATGAAGATACTTTTGACCGTAATTTTAACCTAGGTAAATCTGTCAGAATTTCCCAAGCTGCCGGTAAACAAGTTTCTTCTATTGCCGAAGCACTGCGTGAGTTAGAAGCTTTACGTCAAGATGGCTTAATTACTGAGTACGAATTTGAACAAAAGCGGCGCCAATTACTTGAACATATTTAATCAAAATTAGGAGTGAGGAGTGAGGAGTTAGGAATAAAGATAATAAAGTGAATGAATTACCCATAACTTATAACTTACAACTTATAACTTATAACTCCTAATTCCTAACTCATAACTCCTAACTGTTATGCCATTTTCTTTTAATTCCAGACTGCAAAAACTGCAAAATCAAATACTTGGTAATCCTTATTACCGTTTGCAGACAGTAGAAGAATTAGCTGTAGCTGCACAACTTGGTATTCGGATTGATGCAAATCAAGCTACGGTAGACGATTGGTTAAGACTACCAGGATTTTCTATTCATCAAGCGCGTACACTGGCAGAATTATCACGTTCTGGTGTCAAATATTACTGTATAGAAGATGTTGCAGCGGCTTTGAGTATATCTCCCGCGCGCTTGGAAGCATTAAAACTAATACTTGATTTTAGTTATTACGACGAAGACGAATTAGAAATTTCTACTAAGCAAATTAATCCAAATACAGCAACAACAGAAGCGCTGCTGAAAGTTCCATTTATTGAGTTGGCTTTGGCTGAGGCTGTAGTGAAGAATAGGTTAGAGGGTGGACTGTATCGGGATATTGTTGATTTTCAAAGGCGCCTGAATTTACCAGGTGATGTGTTGGCGCAGTTGATGTATTATTTGAAGTTTTAGGTAGATATAGGGGCGGGCAGGGATGCCCGCTCCACAATCCACAATTCAGAATTTATTCAGAATTTATAACAACTAGGTTAAATTAGGCCTGTGCGATTGAAAGGGAAGAACCTAAATACTGCGCGACCGATGACGTTTTCGCTAGGTAAAAATCCCCAATAGCGTGAGTCGTTACTGTCGTTGCGGTTATCTCCCATGACAAAAAGCTGGTTGGGTGGAACTTGGGTTTGGTTAAATAGCTGTCTAGGGTCTTGCTGGATGTAATTATCTTTGAGGTAATCTTCTTGAAGGGGTGTACCGTTGACATAAACCATATTTTTAGTCACTTGTATCGAGTCACCTGGTTGGCCAATGATGCGTTTAATAAAAGCTTGGTCTTTCGGATATCCCCTTCGCTGTAACTCTGGTGGTGGGGTAAAAACAACAATATCGCCGAAATGGGGTGGATGAAAATGATAAGATACTTTTTCAACTACTAATCTATCACCCTTATGTAATGTCGGCACCATTGAATCTGAGGGTATATAGCGGGGTTCAGCAATATACGTGCGAATTAAAAAGGCTAAAATCAGCGCAATAACAACTAAAAAGATGTTCTCACGGACATTTCGCCACACTTGAGATGACGCTGAATTTTGCTTGACATCGCTTTCTTGAGCGCTTTCTTGAGAGGTCATATCGATAATTAAACCCAGTTATACATTTTCAGACTTGAACTTTGGCGCTTTGGAGCTTTAACGCTGATTATATATAAATATACCCGACTCGCGTATACTTTATAATTTAAAAAATTTCATTTTTTTTTAATTGATAATTTATTATTCGCAAATAAAGCTTTGTGTTATCAATTTCTAATCTTTAAAAAAATAAAAAATATTGTGGCATTTGATTTAGCTTTTTGTAAATTATATAATCTGTTGTAATGTGTTTTTAATGACATATAAAATCTGAGTTTATTGATAATATTAATTATGAATAGTTACTCCAATAAAAAATGCCTCCTTCCAATCCTTTTGTAGCAGGCGCCAAGTTGCAGAATTTGCGAAATTTTATTGGTAGGAAAGAGGAACTAACAGCACTAATCAGCCTGTTACAACACTAACTAACGTGGTAACAAACCATGCTACGGAAATTAAAGAAATAAGAGAGGACATGCGTGGAATGCAATCTTCTATACTTGGATTACAGACAGAAAACCGTCGTATCCTCGAACATCTTGAAAAAGATGACAATTAAAGATTAGATTCAAAATATTAAGATGCTAGAGCTAGCTTTTAGATACAATAACTTCAACTGGTCGCAATATTTCTTTATTTAAACTAAAACCACGTTTGACAATTTTTGTAATTGTTTGATTTTCTAAATCGTCGCGCGCTTCTGTTCCTACAACTTTACACAAACTAAAGTCAGGTTTTGTTTGCTCAAATTCTATTGGCGCCACTTGTCGTTTTTCCAATATACCTAACATTCTTTTTTTGATGCTACCTATACCTTTGGGTAAACTTGCCCAGTTAGGGGGAACATCAAGCTGTAAGTTCATATAGTTCTGTAATATTTCTAGAGAATCTATTACTTCTAACAGTTCTAAAAATAATTCTTCATTGTTGGCATTGTTTATTTGTTGCTGTTGATTTAAAGCTTGTTGTAATGAAAATTTGTCTTTCATCAAAGCGCTGACTGCTTCTATTATCTCCACGCGCTGTTGGGAAGTTATTGTTAGTTTTTGAGATTCTGTTTTCATTTATTTCTCTTTTTCTAGATGTGATATCAAATTCGTTCCAACTCTACGGTCAATTTCAGATATTTGCCCAATATTAGCAACAGCTTCTGTTAAACCATCAAATTCTGGTAAAAATTCTAGCTCTGTAGATTCTTCGAGTTCTGTAAAATCTTCGCGTTGGAAATCACTAATATTTTTTGGAAGTATTGGACGAAGATAGTCTGCCATTATACGTTCTTTGGGGTTCATCAAGCATTTGCGCGCTTTGGCAATGGCATCTACAGGATATTTTCGCTGTTTCATTGCTGTTGCAAATGCTTGATTTATTTCAGCGTTTGATGCGTTTGGCAAAACATCGAGAATTTCATAGGGGTTAGTGTCATTTATCATCATCTATATAATATTTAGCAGTGGAACTTTCTAAAATTTCGTACCAAAACTGAGCAAATTCGCGACGTTCGTTTTTGTCCCAAGCTACAGCTTTATAATGTAATTGACAAAGTTCCTCGACTCGCGCGTGCCATTCTGGTGATGCTTGAATTTCTGGTTTGGCTAACCGTAGAGGAGTTACAGCAGAACGCCAACGCGGATAACCTCCGGGTTCGATTTCTAAATAGTAACAACCTTCGTGATAAGACACAAATCTTTGCGCGAATTTTTCTGCCTCTGAAACTGGCGCCGTTTTGGGTTTTACTTCTTTTGCCTTAAAGTTATCGCCGTTGAGACAAGCCAATACTGCTGAGTACCAGTCTGTGTATAAAGTTGCCCACAGTTTACCTGGTAATGGTGGAAATTTTATTTGATGACGGTAACGGTGATAGCAACCTGGTGTTAAAAATAAACCTTTAACTCTTACACCAAGCTTTGCTGGAATACCCATCAAACGTAAAGCTTCGGTTTCAAGACGGTATAGTTCATATGATTGCTTATACTTTTGGGATTTATCTTCTACTGAATTAATTAAATCTTCGAGTTTGTGTAGTAGTTGCTCGAATACTTCAGTTAAATCAACGGGTGTGGCGCCCATCCATGTAATATTTTGTAGCAATGGGTTTAAATGTAAGTTAGCTATGGCTGTTGACCAGGCAACGATTAGTTCATCATATAGTTCATCGTATAAATGGGGATTGGCTTGAATATAATGATATGCTACGAGTGCCCAGTTATGTAAAGCTTTAATATCTAATCGTTCTAACCATTGCTGTTCAGCTATATCTATATGTTGCCAGGGTTGTCGGCGCCATAAGTCAAGTTCTAAACGAGGTTGTATATTTTTTTCAAGGTTATTTCGTACTATTTCATCATCGCCATATTTAAGTAAAAAATTTTGACTTTCTATTTTTGCTTGCTGAATATTATGTGCGTCTACTAGTTGTTGTATATGGCGTTTTGCTTTTATTAATTCACGGCCTGAAGATTTTTCTACCTGTACTTCATGAGGTAATATTTTTTGCCATTCAAGTTTGCAGGAGTGCCAGTCTCCTTGTTGCGCGCTAATAAATCCTCTAATATAAGTCGCTTGTTTAGTATTAATATCTTTAATATGAACGCGCGCTTGTTGCCAGTTTTGAGTTTTAATTGCAATAATCGCTAGTCTTATTCGACATTCTACATCCCAACAAGGTGAAGCTATCACCGCATTTTGGTAATGAGAAATAGCGGTTGCAAAATCTCCAGCTTGTTCTGCTAGTAAACCAAAATTAAAAGAACTTTTACCAGTTATAACCTGATATAACTCGTTAATAAACTTCCTAGCTGCTGGTTCGTAATATCTTTGATGTACTGGTTCAAATAAAGCAATAGCTTCCTCAAACCGTCCTTCGCTCGTTAACCAGTATGCTCTTTCTTTCGCTGCTTTATACTCATTGTTTGCTTTTGGCTCCCATTCTGCTAGTTGCTGTTTGATTTTTTTGATTAAGTCATCCGCAAACCAATTTCTTAGCTTTTTCTCATTCGCGTTTTCTTGAGAATACCAAATATCAAGTATTTCCTCGGCAATATTTAGCGCTTCTAAATACTTGTGCTTTTGCGCTTGTGCTATTGCCCGCTCAAATGCTTGCTTGCTGTTATTTATTTTTTCAAAAAAGTCCATAATTCCGACTCCTAACAGTAAGCGACTTAGAGAATTAAACCAGCGTGTAATAAACATTAGTTTACTTGTATAAAATTATATTAATGCCGCTAGAATAAAACCTAAGATTAAACAAAAAATTGCGACTATAACTAACAACCATATAGAAGTATTTTTACGTTGCTGCGGTAATTCTGTAAGCATTCGTATTAAAGAAAGGTCGGTTTCGCAATTTGGACAAATATTATTTTCAATATCTGGTCGCTGACAAACTGGACACATTAGCTTCATACTCATCTACTTAACCCTGTATCTATTTTCCCTGTTTGTATATTTTGCGACAGCCAGTAGTTAACTTCACCCCACAATTCCTGAGAAATATAATTGACCTCTTCGTTATCACCGCGTCGCAGTGCTGCTACTATCCGTTCTTTTTTATCGTTAATTACTGCACCACGTGCTGGAGAAACTTGATTGGCATAATAAGTAGCATCACGGCAATTTAGAATAAATTTAACTTCGTTACTGAGCAGCATCATTTCTTGACTTGCCCTCTCGGCGCCTGTTTGCATAGCTGAGATATCATTTTGATTGAGTGCGTTTCGTAGCTGTAAAGCAATCATTTGCAAACGTTCTTGTTGACTGGGATGAATTAGAAAACCATAGGTCTGTACTACAAAATTACATTCATAAGCCCAGTAAGAAGCTGTTTTACGTTCAACAGAAATATATTCTTTTAGCTGTTCATATTTTTTGTAAGCTTGTTCGCGAATATCCTCCCGCTCTATACCTGTAGCGGGGTCAGTAATTTGGTTCGTAACTTGAATTATTCGCATGACTTGCTGACTAACTTCCTCTACACTTTCGGCAGAGTACCCACGATTATTTATATCTTGAATAATTTCATCAACTTCTTCGTTGATTTTTTCATCTGTTCCACCACGTGAGAACAAACTACTGACTTTTACCGAAGGGTCATTTTTTAAAACAGCGGTAATTTGCAAGCTACCATTTTGTTCGTCTAATTCTAAAGCAACTAGTACTTCAGTATCCTTGGAATAACGCTGGTATAAAGGCAGCCAAATTTTACCAATTGGCTCCATAATTTTACGTTCATCATCGCGGTTGAAAAATTCCAACCGAATTAAACGTTGTCCATCTGCAACAGTTTTAAAAGTTTGAGCAGTTCTAAATGGGAGAACTTCCCCACGGTTTATGACTTTGTGGGCGCCATCAACTAGCTGTATATAATAGTCGCGTGAAACAGTGGCAACTTTTTGAGTTAACCCAGCAGCTACAATTGCTGCACCTTCTGCCACAGCATACATTGGACGAGGGTGAACGACAACTCTATCGGCGCCGAATGCTTCTTGTATTTTGCGCGCAACTAGTGGAATTTGCGATGAACCACCCACTAGTAAAACCATATCTACTAAATCGGGGGTGTACTCAGCATACGCAATCGCATCATAACAAATGGGGATAGTTTGTTCTATTAACGGGGAAATAAGTTCCTCGAACTGCTGAAGCGTGAGTTCCACGTCTATCATTATCGGCATTCCCAACTCGTTAAATAAAGGAGTTGGGGGAATAATTCGTACTTGTTGAGTATTACTTAAAGCGACTTTTGCCCATTCAACAGCAATTTTCATATCGCTACGAAACCGCGCTTGCTGGTAATCAGCCATATTCGCAATTAATGCTTCAATATCATCAATACCTTCTTGTACAGCAACTTGCTTCTTAACAAAATCAATAATTAGTTGGTCGATGTCATCCCCACCCAACCAGAGATTTCCAGCTTTACCAAGTTCTATAAATTGATTACCGCTAGTTGTTAACAACGAAACATCAAATGTACCACCACCAAAATCGTAAACAAGAATCGTTTTTACATCATTTGATTCATCGGGTGTAAACCCATAAGAAATTGCAGCAGCAGTAGGTTCAGGTAGCAACTCGCGAGGATTTAAGCCCGCGCGAATCGCAGCTGTACGTGTAGCGTGTCTTTGCTTATCGTTAAAATATGCTGGGACTGTAATAACTGCTTCATTAATAATGCTAGTTTGCCCTTGCTGATTCTGGTAAGTTTGGGCATTTTCTACTACTTTCTTTAAAATTTCGGCGGAAATATCTTCTGGTTGATATTCTTTTCCACCCAGCCAAACCGCCAAACTATTTTCAGTTCCAGATGTAGCTTGAGTAACTTTATAACCGAAGCGGTGTAACTGCTCCTGTACAGTTGAGTCAGCGAAACCCCTACCCATCAAACGCTTAATTGAAATAATCACATTTTCTGGGTCTGCGCGTAATTGATTATAAGCTTGTTGACCGACAACTAACCGATTTTGAGCCAACGCTACAACCGAGCGAGTTAACTTTCGGTCGGGAGGTGAGTTATCTGTAGCGGTAGCGACTTCGACTTGGGCAAACTTAAAAGCAGCGACAGAGTTGGTTGTGCCTAAATCAATCCCGACTACATTACCCATCTTTCCCTCCTAGAGTAGTTATACAGCTTATATTATTTACTATTGCAGTGGATTGTTAACAGTTTTATGCATTGGTTTAGATAATTTATACAAATTGAGGGCGCCTAATTTCGGAAATTACCGTATCGTTACAAGTTTTTTTGTTAACCAATAAACTATCCGTTACATCCGTTGCAAAAAAAAGTAGCACAGGCTGTCTTGCCTATGCTACGTGTATCTATTTTTGATGAGTGCTTATGCTTCTACACCTGCTCCGGGAGTTAACAGTTCGCGACGTTCACCAGGACGAACAACAACGTTGTTGTTTTCATCGACATCAATAACGGCAACATCACCATCTTTAATGCGACCGGAGAGAATTTCCTCAGCAAGGCTATCCTCTAACAAGCGCATAATCGCGCGACGTAAAGGTCTTGCACCGTAGCTGGGGTTGTAACCTTCTTGGATAAGACGGTCTTTGAAGCGGTCGGTGATTTCCATCGTAATGCCTTTTTCGCCCAGGCGCCCGAAGACTTCCTTAAGCATGATTTCGGCAATTTCGGAAACTTCCTGCTTATTCAACTGACGGAAGACGATAATTTCGTCGAGTCGGTTTAAGAACTCTGGACGGAAGTAGTTCTTCAGTTCTTCATTAACTAAGAACTTAATACGGTTGTACTGAGATTCGCTAGCATCTTCGGCAAACTCGAAACCAATACCACCACCACCTTTTTCAATAACCTTAGAACCAATGTTCGAGGTCAAGATTAATAAGGTGTTCTTGAAGTCTACAGTACGTCCTTTCGCATCGGTAAGGCGCCCGTCTTCAAGAATTTGCAGCAGCATATTAAATACATCGGGGTGTGCTTTTTCGATTTCGTCGAAAAGTACCACGGTGTAAGGTCTACGGCGTACTGCTTCGGTTAACTGTCCACCTTCGTTGTATCCTACATAACCTGGAGGCGAACCAATGAGCTTAGAAACGGTGTGACGTTCCATGTACTCAGACATATCAAGACGAATCATTGCTTCTTCTGAACCAAAGAAGTATGAAGCCAATGATTTCGCTAACTCGGTTTTACCAACACCAGTAGGACCAGAAAATACAAAGCTAGCAATTGGTCGGTTGGGGTTCTTCAAACCAACACGCGCACGTCGAATTGCTCTCGACACAGCTTTAACTGCATCTTCTTGACCAATAAGACGCTGGTGCAAGGTGTCTTCCATGTGCAACAGCTTCTCAGATTCTGACTCAGTAAGCTTGTTGACTGGTACACCTGTCCAAGATGCCACAATGTGAGCAATGTCTTCTTCGGTAACAACGGGTTCATCGCCACCTTCAGTCTTTGTGCCACTTGCTTTGCTTTGAGCAATGGCGCGAATTTCGGCTTTGATTTCCATTTCCCGGTCGCGCAACTCACCTGCACGGTCGAAGTCTTGACCGCGTACTGCATCGTCTTTCTCTTTGAGAATTTGACGCAGTTCTTTATCAAGTTCTTTAGCTGCGGGGGGAAGTTGAGAATTAATTAAACGTACCCGTGAACCAGCTTCGTCAACTAAGTCGATAGCTTTGTCGGGCAAATAACGGTCAGATATATAACGGTCAGATAATTTCGCTGCTGCTACCAAAGCTTCATCAGAAATTTTCAGCTTGTGGTGTTGCTCGTAGCGGTCACGTAAACCATATAAAATTTCAATGGTTTCATCTACCGACGGTTCACCCACCATTACTGGCTGGAAGCGACGTTCTAAGGCTGCATCGCGCTCGATGTGTTTACGATATTCATCAAGGGTTGTAGCACCGATACACTGCAATTCTCCCCGTGCCAAAGCTGGCTTGAGGATATTTGCTGCGTCAATGGCGCCTTCTGCTGCACCAGCACCAATTAAGGTGTGAACCTCGTCGATTACTAATATTACATTTCCCGCTTGTCGAATCTCATCCATGATTTTCTTCAAGCGTTCTTCAAATTCACCTCGATATTTGGTTCCTGCTACAAGCAAACCAATATCAAGAGTGACTACACGTTTATCTTCTAAAATGTCAGGTACATCTTTAGTGGCAATACGTGTTGCCAAACCTTCAGCAATAGCGGTTTTACCTACGCCAGGTTCACCAATTAATACGGGGTTGTTCTTAGTCCGACGACCAAGAATCTGGATTACCCGCTCAATTTCCTTAGCGCGTCCCACAACAGGGTCAAGCTTACCGTCGATTGCCATTTGGGTCAAATTTGAACCAAATTCATCCAACGTCGGGGTTTTGGTGCGGCTGGAGGGTCCACCTTGTGTTACCTCAGCGGTTTCGCCCAACATCCGAATCACTTGAGTGCGGACTTTCGATAAATCTACACCGAGGTTTTCAAGAACTCTAGCTGCTACACCTTCACCTTCGCGGATTAAGCCCAACAGCAGATGCTCGGTGCCAATATAGTTGTGCCCCAACTGGCGAGCCTCTTCTAAGGAGAGTTCTAAAACTCGTTTGGCGCGTGGCGTAAACGGAATTTCCACAGCGACAAAGCCCGAACCTCGACCTATGATTTTTTCTACTTCAATCCGAGCGTCTTTGAGATTGACGCCCATCGATTTCAGTACTTTAGCTGCGACTCCGGTACCTTCGCCAATTAGACCCAGGAGGATCTGCTCAGTACCGACGAAATTATGCCCAAGACGGCGAGCCTCTTCTTGGGCAAGCATAATCACCTTAATGGCTTTTTCTGTGAAGCGTTCAAACATATTTTTCCCATCACCTGCGTCGTGCCGGTACGCTGATTTTAGCACAGCCAAATAAGTCGGGTGCCTGTATAAAGGTGTAGACAACCGAAATCGACGTGGCGAGTTACAAGTTCTAATATGAACTTTTTTAACTTGTTTTACTGTTTATAAGTACACTGATTGGCGTTGAGATGCTTCTGTAGGGCTTATTTTGGGCAAACTTGTGACCATGAGTGTTGAGATATGTCAATACGCCCCCAAGTGAAAATATTTAACATTTTCTTTATTGCTCGTCAAGTCGAATTTGAACTTTAAGCTACAATTTCCATGAAATTATTATCACATTTTCTTAAAATTTATTTTCACTCACTAAAAATAAAGATTTATTAAGTTAGCGTTAAGCTTATTTAAAACTCTAAGAAACCTGGTTTCTTTTAGAAACCAGGTTTATGGCACATTAATTTAAAAATGTCAAGTTCCAGCCAGATTTATTTAGGCGCCTTTTAATGGTGTCAAGCCAAGTATTAAGATAAGAAGTGAATTGTGGCGCCTGGATATCACCCAGCCAAAGAATTAAAGCATCTTCGTCATTGTCTTTATAGTATCGGCGCCGTCGCCCTGCTGTTTTGAAACCAAATTTTTGATATAAATTAATGGCGCCTACATTTGAGGGACGGACTTCGAGAGTGGCCCGCTCTAAACCATGTTCGTGAGCAGCCTTAAGAAGCGAAAATAGTACAGCTTGTCCCAAACCTTGGTTTTGATATCGAGGATGAACCGCCAAAATCGTGATATGCGCTTCATCTAAAATCGACCAAAAACAACCCATTCCTGATAATTCGTTAGAAGCAAGGGAAGAGGTAGAACCAAGCAAAACAGAGTTTGGACTTTCTAACTCTCGCTGATACGCATTGCCTGTCCACAACCCACCAAAACAAGCTTGGTCAAGTTCAACTAAGGCACCCAAGTGCTTATGTGTCAATGATTGGATTTCTAAATTTAATGTGTTCACGCTTATTGGTAATGGCACATCCCATCTGTAAACTAAAGGTGGGAATATTTACTCTGTAACAAAAATTTAATAATTTAGATAAAGATTGGTTTGCGCTCTATCAGCAAACTAACGATTACATGTACATGCCCGTCTAGCAAACAACGACAAATTTTAACGTTATGGTATCGACACATCCGGCTAAGGTTCAAGATTCTGGTAGTAAATATTTACCGATTGTTACAAAAAATAACATTGATATTTCTCCAAATCAATCTCTGTTACCGATTACAGCGAAGGTAAATAGTCACGACCATCTTGAAATTGGAGGTTGTGACGTTAATAATTTAGTTCAGCAATTTGGCTCACCCTTATACATAGTAGACGAAGAAACATTACGTACAACTTGCCGTCAGTACCGCGATAGTTTTCAACGTTATTATAAAGGCTGCTCACAGGTATTATACGCTTCTAAAGCATGGAGCTTAACGGCAATCTGCGCTATCGTTCATTCTGAAGGTTTAGGTATAGACGTAGTTTCAGGGGGTGAATTATACACAGCATTAAATGCGGGTGTTAACCCTAGTCAAATTTATCTTCACGGAAATAATAAATCACGGCAAGAGCTTGTTTTCGCTATAGAGTCAAACATTACTATTGTTGTTGATAACTGGTATGAGCTAGAAACATTAGTTGAGTTAGCTTCTAGCACCTCGGAACCAGTGCGAATAATGTTGCGGTTAACACCGGGTATCGAGTGTCATACTCACGAGTATATTCGTACTGGACATTTAGACAGTAAATTTGGGTTTGACCCTAACCAACTTGGGGAAGTATTCGAGTATGTCAGTAAGCAAAGCAAGCTCAACTGTGTTGGAGTTCATGCTCACATTGGTTCTCAAATCTTTGAACGTCAACCACATCGTGACCTAGCAGCAGTGATGGTGCAGTGGTTAGAGCAAGCAGCAAGCTATGGGTTAGCTATAACCGAGTTAAATGTAGGTGGTGGTTTAGGAACTAAATATATTGAGTCCGATGACCCACCAAGCATTGAAGAATGGGTAAAACCAATTTGCGAGGTTATTCAATCAGCATGTGAGAAACTTTCTTTACCTTTACCCAAACTGCTATCTGAACCAGGACGCTCTTTAATTGCCACATCTTGCGTCACAGCGTATACTATTGGTTCATCAAAACAAATTCCTGAAATCCGTAACTACATAGCAGTTGACGGTGGTATGTCAGATAATCCTCGTCCAATTACTTATCAATCAGTTTACCGCGCGGTCGTCGCGAACAAAATGTCAGATAAGTGTAGCGAAACCGTAACAGTTGCCGGAAAGCACTGTGAATCAGGAGATATTCTAATAAAGAATGCTGAATTACCTTTAACTCAACCAGGAGATATTTTGGTTGTAATGGCAACGGGTGCGTACAATTACAGTATGGCATCGAACTATAATCGTCTGCCTCGTCCGGCAGCGGTTTTAGTCTCGAACGGCGAAGCAAATATTATTTTGCAACGCGAAACATACCAAGATTTGATTCGACAAGATTGTTTACCAGAAAGACTTAAAAATAGTGCTGAGTAGAAAGTGCTGAGTGCTGAGTAGAAAGTGCTGAGTGCTGAGTTGTTAGTTAGGAGTTATGAGTTGTAGAGACGTGACATGTCACGTCTGTACAGAGTTAGGAGTTAAGAGTTAGTATCTTATACTCAGCACTCAGCAACGCCATTCGCGCGACTCGGGGGAACCCCCGCACGGCGATGGCTCCTCAGCACTTTTAACTTGATTAGAGTAGTACATTTCCAGATGTCATGAGAGATTGGTGGAAGCAATGGCTGATAGCGGGATGGTCGCAGTCCTTGCTACTAAAGACTCTGGATATTTTGTTAGTACTGGCACTGACTTATATGATGCTGGTTCTAATTAACGAACGGCGAACGCTGCGGATGGTACTGGGATTTGTAATCTTAATGCTAGCTTCAGCTTTGTCGCATCAGTGGGGGCTGGAACTGCTAAATTTTGTATTGGAAAAGTTAGTGATTGGCTGTGCGGTGGCAATGGCGGTTGCACTTCAATCTGAGTTTCGGCGATTTTTAGAGTTATTAGGACGGGGAGAGTTTAAGAAGCTATTTCAGCCTTCAACTCTGGCGCTTCCTAAGTCAGATAGCACAATTGATGAAATTGTTGAAGCTGTTAGAGAATTGTCGAAAAGTCGGATTGGAGCGCTATTGATTATAGAAACAACAGGTCCAATAGACGAAAGAGATTTTTCTGTGCCCGGAGTAAAATTAAATGCTGAAGTTTCTAAAGAACTAATCCAAACAATTTTTCAGCCCAAGACACTTTTACACGACGGTGCTACATTAGTACGTGGCTCTCGGATTCTCGCATCGGGTATAATTTTACCGCTATCGGGACGCACAGCCTCGCGCCAGTTGGGTACACGCCACCGGGCGGCGATGGGTATTACTGAGCGGGTCGAAAATTGTATTTGTGTAGTTGTATCAGAAGAAACGGGTTCAATTTCTTTGGCAGAAAGGGGAAACCTAAATAGACCATTAACTATTGCGAAGTTAAAAGAGTTGCTCGAAGATAAACTGTCACCTACTATTGACCGGGAAGCAGTGGCGCCTGGTTTACTAAGTTTGGGGCGAAAAATTCGGAGCAAAAGCCTCTTTGTAGTTTCACGATTACTCGGATTACCATCGACCGCTCCTCGGGATAAAAAATGACAGCACAACAGACAGAACTGCGAGTTTTACCCTCTGACTTGAAACGCGAATTATTACCAAAGCACGTTGCGGTTATTTGTGACGGCAATGGTCGGTGGGCTAGGCATAGAGGACTACCCCGTATAATGGGTCACAAACGCGGGGTTGAGTCTCTCAAGCAATTACTACGTACCTGTAATGATTGGGGAATAGAAGCGTTAACCGCGTATGCTTTTTCAACTGAAAACTGGAAACGACCCCAGGAAGAAGTTGATTTTTTACTGACTTTATTTCAGGTAGTTTTGCGTAGTGAGTTGCGCGAAATGATGAAAGAGAGTGTACGTATAAAGTTTGCTGGTAACTTAAATGCACTTCCAACTGCTTTGCAGGAGCAAATCAGTGACGCAATGGAAGAAACGCGGAACAATCGCGGTATAAAATTTACCATCGCCACCAATTATGGCGGTAGACAAGAAATATTATCAGCTTGTCGTGCAATTGCTGAAAAAGTCGAGCAGGGTTTGCTTAAACCGGACGAAATAGACGAAGCAACTTTCGAGAGCCATCTTTATACAGCTGGCATTGGCGACCCAGACTTATTAATTCGCACAAGCGGGGAAATGCGGATTAGCAACTTTTTGCTATGGCAAATTGCTTACACTGAAATATATATTACAGACGCACTTTGGCCCGATTTCGACCGCGACGAATTTCACCGTGCCTTATTAAGTTTTCAAAAGCGCGAACGACGGTTTGGAAAAGCATAATTGTAGGGTGGGCAGTGCCCACCTTACGAGGTACTCATTAAGGCCCAGCAAACACTGCTTGTTCAACATCTTGACGAGAGAGCGAATATTTAAACGACCGCTGAATATCTTGCCCATTTTCTCCAGCTTGGATATATCGAACTGTGATTTGTTCAACATCAAGCCATAATTCCGCATTCCAGTTGGTTTGTTCTAGGCGCCAGCAATGTAGTTCGCGCTTGTCTTGCTCACAACCTTGGTCGCGTAACCATTGTTCAATTTCTGGCAAGGGATGACTGTATAAAGGCGTGTCAGGAGAAAGTTGAGACATAAGTTATGTACTGAGGATAAAAACACCAGTATTGTGACTACACTAATATTACAATTATTATCTTTTTTAGCTTATAAACGGCTATTTAATGTATGTGGTTTCGTTGATGCAGGTAATTTGGTAACTTGTTCAACAGAAACAGGTTGTTGATTAATAGAAACAAATGCACTATCTCCGCGCGTTAAACCGACTACAACAACAAGTAACAAGCAACCTACAAACGTCAGTCCCAGAATAAAGAGTGCAAAAAGTTCACCACCTGAAAGCGGACGGTCGGTAGCGTCAAGATAAGCTGACTTACTCCAATCGTAAGAATTATATGGACGATTTAAATCGGCAGGCGCCTGAATAACCCCAAAACGCGAATAGCCAATTTTAAAATCGTAGTTTAACCGTCGTTCTGGACTGCTAAGAGTGGCGTAAGCTTCATTGATTTCCCGGAATTTAGCTGTAGCAACTTTCTCTGGCAACTCAGTAGTATCTGGGTGGTATAGCTTACTAAGTTCACGATATGCGCGTCGAATGTCAATTACTGACGCACTTGGATGCAGTCCTAGCAATGCGTAATAAGTTGGTTCGCTATGTTGTTGCATTTCCCGACAGGTACGAATCGTGTGTGGATGAATAGCAATACTTTTTACTATTTTAAAGCCATCAAAGCTTAACAGAGGGATGATACAGGAATCTCAACCATAAACTTTGTTCCTTGACTTGGCGCCGATTCACACCAAATTCTTCCGCGATGCTTTTCTGTGATAATTTGATAGCTAATAGATAAACCTAAGCCCGTTCCTTTACCAACTGGTTTGGTAGTAAAAAATGGGTCAAACAATTTTGCACGAATATCTTCTGGAATACCTGAGCCATTATCAGCGATTGTAATTAATATATAATTTTCTTTTTCTTTACTAAGTTGGGTATTAATCCAAATTGTTAATTTTTTGTTGTTAACGGCTGACTCTTCCAGTGCGTCGATGGCATTAGAAAGTAGATTCATAAACACCTGATTTATCTGTCCTGCATAACACTCAACTAAAGGTAGTTCACCATATTCTTTGACAACTTCAATAATGGGACGATGAGCTTGTGCTTTGAGGCGGTGGTTTAAAATCATTAAGGTATTGTCTATACCTTCGTGTAAATCTACAGCTTTTAGTTCAGCTTCATCTAAGCGGGAAAAGCTACGTAAGCTCACAACTATATCACGAATACGATTTGTACCAACTTTCATCGAGTTAATAATTTTATCTAAATCTTCCATGAGAAAGTCTAGTTCAATCGTATTGGCTACATCTTGAACAACTTGTGATGGATTTGGATAATTTTGCTGATATGCATGTATTAACTGCAATAAGCTTTGAGTATATTCGTCAATATAATCAAGATTGGCATGAACAAAATTGACTGGATTGTTGATTTCATGTGCAACTCCTGCTATCATCTGACCCAATGCTGACATTTTTTCACTCTGCACCATATGGGCTTGAGTGTCGTGCAATTCTTTGACGACTTTCAAAAGAATCTCATTTTTTTTCGTTAACTCTTTAGTTCTATCTGCAACTGTTTGTTCTAAAGTGTGGTTAATTAACTCCAATTTATCGTTTGCTTCTTGTTGTTGTTCCAAGAGTTCTTTTACACGAGTTATTAGTTGATTAAATGAAGAAGATAGTACACCGACTTCATCATCGCTTTTAATCGGAACTTGCAAATCGAAATTTGACTCCCGGATAGTTTGCTGAGATATTTTGGTAAGGGTTTGAATTGGGTAAGCAATAGCACGTGTTGTGGCAACTTTTAAAACTAGCGCAATGACTCCCGAAAGCAGCAAAATGATTACAATAATTTGTAACTGTAACTTCCTGGCATATTCCATAGTAGTCTGTGCCATGTCATATTCAGTATCTGCAAATTTTATTAATTCAATTAAATCCTCTGAGAATCCATTCATCTGCAAACTTGCAGGATTTTCATCAAATTTCTGAAGTTGTGTACGAACTTTTTTAGTATTTTCTAGTTTGAACTCGGCAAGATTAATTTTTTGCAAAAGCTCATCAAGATTTTTCAAATAAGTTTCCGTTAAATCTCCATATTTATGAATAAATCTTCTTCTTCCCTCGGCTTCACCTGGTAATTCGTTTTCTTCACCCTTTGTTGCTCCCTCTGATTCTTCAAAATCTTCCCATGCCTGTTTAAAATCTGAGTGGTACTGTAAAAAGATTATATACTGTTTTTTTAATTCTTCAGGTTTTTGCAGCAAGAGAAGAAATTCATTTTCCCGTGCGCGTATTTGCAGTAAGTCAATTTGCAAGCGGGTTAAAAGTTGATATTCTTCTAACGCATCTTCTTCAATAGCTTGGGCTTGATATTGATAATAGTGTGTCATCCCTAATCCTGACACTGTACCAACAATCACTAACCCCAAACTAATCGCATAGCCAAAGCTGATTTTTTGCCCAACTTTCAGTTTTGTAAACCATTTATTAAAATTATTGATAATCATTCTTATTTTTATTTAATCTTGTGTAGTGGTTGTCAATTGTGTGAGGTAAAATATGCCGTTAAGACAGCTTCAATATGGCAAGGGCACGATACTGATACTGTAATATAATTGGCGTAGCTCACTAAATAGAGAAGCACTTTGTAACTATTATTCTCTATCTATTAAGTTTTGTAACAACAATAGAATTTAGGTGAAATTCTTTAGTGTTTTAATGATTACTATTTTTACACTTACTTTATAAGTTTTAAATATCTATCTCTAGCAATATCATAATTTTAAATTTTACAAAAATCAAAACTTTATTTCTTCTCTATTAGGACTTACGCACAGAAACCTGGTTTCTATCACAAATTATCGACACATATTCCAGGTTTATAGAATTTTTACGTAAGTCCTGTTTATATCATAAAACTATTCATTGAATACGATAACTAGATAAAATTTTATGCAGTAATCGCATATTAAGTATAATTACGTATGGAAAGTGTTCAAAAAAATATATACCATTAAAATCACGTAGAAAAATCCTAATAACATCTATTTTGCTTAAAATGATGATTTATCGTAAATAATTTAGACTGCTATAAATTTGACAAGGCAATAAACAAGCAGCTATTTTCGTATAAGTGTATTTAACAGACATAAAGCTAAAATGGTGAAAATAATTTGTAGCGCAGCAAAATTTGCTCCAGCATTTTTTGGCGCCTTTTGGATGCTTGCTTACAGTACTTCTGCAAATGCTAATCATGGCACTAATATTCAATCAGTAAGTGCCGAGCAAGTAACTTCAGTATCCCAACTATCAGACGTACAAGCTACTGATTGGGCATTTCAGTCTCTACAGTCATTGGTGGAACGTTATGGTTGTATTGCTGGTTATCCTAATAGCACCTACCGAGGTAATCGAGCAATGACACGCTACGAGTTTGCTGCTGGTGTAAATGCTTGTTTAGATAGAGTAAATGAGCTAATTACTACTGCGACTACCGATTTAGTACGTAAAGAAGATTTAGTGACGTTGCAACGGTTACAAGAAGAGTTTGCAACTGAATTATCGACATTGCGAGGTCGCGTAGATGTATTAGAAACCAAAACGACTCAGTTGGAAGCTTCACAATTTTCTACAACGACTAAACTTGATGGTGAAGTCATCATGGCATTGACTGATGTGCTGGCAGCTAATACAGTTAATGGTGAAGACGTTAAAAATAATACAACTTTAGGATTGCGCGCGCGTCTTAATTTTGAAACCAGTTTTACTGGAAAAGATTTACTCACAACTAGAATTCAAGCCAATAATTTACTTAATCCAAACATTGGTACACCCGAAGGTCGCTTTTCCTTTACCAGAGATGATGGTACAACTGATGCTGTTATTAACTTACTTGCGTATGAGTTCCCGCTAGGTGAAAAAACTTCTGTTATCGCGATTGCAAATGAAGGTGATGCCGAAGAAATAACCGATACAGTTAATATATTAGATGGAGAAGCTGCGTTTGGCGCCTTATCGAGGTTTGGTACGCGAAACCCAATTTATTACCATTTAGATGGTGCAGGATTAGGAATTACCCACGAATTTGGTGAGGTTTTGGAACTAAGTTTGGGTTATTTAGCAGACGATGCAAATGATTCCACAGCTAAAAATGGTTTGTTTAACGGAGGTTATGGCTTTTTAACACAGTTAACTTTTAAGCCAAGTAAACGTTCAAGTGTTGGCTTAACTTATATTAATTCCTACAACCAAGAAACAGGAACAGGTAGCAATCAAGCAAATCCATTATCAAAACTAGGAGTGCCAATTATTAGTAATTCATATGGTGTACAAGCATCTTTGGGGATTAGCGATAAATTTGTTTTAGGTGGTTGGGTTGGCTATACTAACACTCGCAACCTTTCAACAGCAGCAGGTACAATTGACCGTGGAAGTGCTGACATTTGGAACTATGCACTAACTTTAACATTCCCTGATTTGGGTAAAGAAGGAAGTTTAGTAGGGATTATTTTAGGTATGGAACCAAAAGTAACAAGTTCCAGTATTAACGAACTATCTCCAGACAAAGACACTTCATATCATTTAGAGGCTTTTTACCAATACCGACTCACTGATAATATTACTATTACACCTGGATTAATTTGGTTGACGGCGCCTGACCATAACTCTAACAATGATGATGTTGTAATTGGCGCCGTAAGAACCACTTTCACTTTTTGATGGCATTAAAGTAAGTCAGCACGTGGTTTAAAAGTCTCAATTTGGCGTAACTTTTCATACAGTTCGCGTTCTTGGTCGCTGATAGTTCTAGGAGTGACAATCTGAATTTCAACGAGTTGGTCTCCACGTTTACCAGCTTCGTTAGGATAGCCCTTATTAGCTAAACGAAATCTTTGACCCGAACGTACTCCACTTGGTATTGACATTTTAACAGGACCATCTAGCGTTGGCGCCTCTATTTGCCCACCTAAAACAGCTTCACTAGGAGTAACCGGGACTTGGCACAATATATTTAAACCTTCAAGTTTAAATTGTGAACTTGGCTCAACTGTTATTTTTAAGTACAAATCACCGCCGTTTATACCTTGGTCACGTAGTCGAATCGTTTGACCTGTCACCATCCCAGCAGGCATATTTACTTCCAACGAGCGTCCATCTTCAAGACGAATTCGTTCTAAACCACCTTGATAAGCTTTACTGAGTGGAATAGTTAAACGCGCTTCGATATCACGACGCTGTGGTCGTTCCTTTGCGTTGTAAGATACTTTGCGAGTTGTATTGCGAAACGGGTCGCTGCTACCATTTGTGTAGCCGTTAGAAGGTGTTCTTGTTTCTTTACTAGTGGCGCCAACACCAATAACTTGGTTGATAAAATCATCAAAACTACTGTATTGACCAGGGTCTACAGTATTACTACTACGATTATTTTTATTACTACCGGACCAACTGGCACTTTTTGGAGTTTTGCTTGTAAAACCCTTTTGCTTCCAATGACGACAATATTCGTCGTACTGTGCGCGTCGAACTTCGTCTAAAAGAACTTCTTTAGCTTCATTAATATCTTTAAATTTTTCTGCGGCTTGCTCATTTCCTTGATTGCGGTCAGGATGAAATTGAAGCGCTAATTTGCGATAAGCTTTCCTAATATCTTCATATGAGGCATCTTTGGATACTCCTAAAATTTCGTAATAATCTCGAAAATTCTGCAAATTGAGTGACATAATTAGGTGTTTAGCTAATTTATGAGCGATTTTTCTATTCAGACTAATAATCAGACCAATAAATAAAGACTATAAAGTTTTACTCGTTCAGGATTAAAAATTCATTACGTAGCATCGAATTACTACATAATTAACGAGTAGCAGATAGTTAATATAACGTAAAGGCGGGAAAACCCGCCATCACTCTATAATTACAGCCAATCATCATCGTCATCATCCCAGTTATCTCGATAGCTTGGACGGTCACGACGCGAGTCAGGAGGTTTACCAAAGTCCGAACGTCCTCCTCTACCGTAATCATTTCTTGAATCTCTATCAGAATTTCTTCCAGAAGAACCATAATCACGGTCAGGGTCTCGACCATAATCACGATTTGAATCACGACCATAATCACGGTTAGAATCACGACCATAGTCTCTACCGTAATCACGGTTAGAGTCTCGACCATAGTCCCTACCATAATCACGGTTAGAGTCTCGACCATAGTCCCTACCATAATCACGGTTATCTCGGTCGTCTTTATCGCCACCTGTAAAGATGTCGCGAATGGTGCCGAACAAATCATCATCTTCGTCATCCGCATAGTACGCGCGCACTTCGCGGTTCAATTCGGACAATGCATCTTGAAGGTCAGCGTAGGACTGGTCGATACCTCGGTCGTCGTTTGCTTGCAATGCTTCACGCAGTTCACGACATATATTATCAATACGCTGGCGCCGACTGCGGGCAAACTGCATTCCAAAATCTAAAGCGACTTCTCGCAGTTGACGTTCTGCTTGTAAAATCAATGCTTCAGCACGAGTACGCTTTTCGACTTTTTCTTTACGTTGACGGTCGGTTTCGGCGAATTTCTCGGCCTCGCGAATAGCTTGGGTAATTTCTGACTCGCTCAATGTCGAGGCGCCTTGAATAGTTATACTTTGTTCGCGTCCAGTCGTGCGGTCGAGGGCTGTTACCTGTAATATACCGTTAGCATCGATATCAAAAGATACTTGTACTTGGGGAATACCGCGCGGTGCTGGAGGAATACCATAAAGCTTGAAACGACCAAGGGATTTATTATCTCCTGCCATTTCTCGCTCACCTTGAACTACGTGAATTTCCACAGTGTTTTGATTATTTTCGGATGTGGAGAAAATATCCGAACGACGAACGGGAATTGTAGTATTGCGGGGAATTAATTTCTTGGCAACACCACCTATTGTTTCTAACCCTATGGATAATGGTGTGACATCAAGTAGTAAGACATCTTTAAGTTCACCGCCAATAATACCAGCTTGAATAGCGGCGCCTATTGCCACAACTTCATCAGGGTTAACATTTTCATTGGCTTCAATACCAATTAAATCTTCGACTAACCTTTTTACCATTGGCATCCGCGTACTTCCACCCACTAATACCACTTCATCGATATCATCAGGACGCAAACCAGCATCTTTGAGCGCACGTTTAACAGGTGTTCGTACTCGCATTAATAAATCTTCACATAACCCTTCAAATTCAGAACGAGTTAACCGTGTTTCAATGTGCTGAGGACCATCTTCGGTAGCGGTAATAAAGGGTAAATTAATATCAGTAACACTAACGGCAGAAAGTTCGATTTTGGCTTTCTCGGCGCCTTCGAGTAAACGCTGTAAAGCTTGGCGGTCACTGCGTCGTAAATCTACACCGTGTTCTTCTTCAAATTTTGCAGCCAGCCAATCAACTATTTTCTTATCAAAATCATTACCACCTAGCTGAGTATCTCCACTGGTGGACTTTACCTCAAAAACACCATCCCCAACTTCCAGCACCGAAACATCAAAAGTACCACCACCCAAGTCAAACACCAAGATAGTCTCGCTACGACCTTTATCTAAACCGTAAGCTAAAGATGCGGCGGTTGGCTCGTTGAGAATTCTTAAAACGTCCAAACCTGCGATTCTGCCAGCATCGCGCGTAGCTTGGCGCTGCGAATCGTTAAAATAAGCAGGAACTGTAATAACTGCACCAGTTACTTTTTCTCCCAAATAGCGACTAGCATCGTCTGCCAATTTCTTCAAAATCATTGATGAAATTTCTTCGGGAGAGAAATCTTTACTCAACCTGGGACATACAATTTTGATATTACTAACTTCGTCTTTACGAATTGTGTAAGGAACGCGCTTCGATTCGGGACTAAGCTCAGAATACTTACGTCCAATAAACCGCTTAACTGCGAAATATGTATTTTGTGGGTTTAGAACGGTTTGGCGCCGTGCCATTTGTCCAACAACTCGTTCACCGTCTTTGCTAAAGCCAACAACGGAGGGGGTTGTACGTGTTCCTTCAGCATTGGCAATCACCACCGGCTTGCCACCCTCCATGACAGCAACAACTGAGTTGGTTGTACCCAGGTCAATGCCGACTACCTTGCCCATGCGTTACTGTTCTCCTAATCTATCTTTATAAAACTATTTGTTTCGTTAGAAACTAATTCTTGACTTATTGTATCTTGCACTCGAAAAAATGAAGGCAGAAGGCTGCTACACATAGATTCAATATATATCCCTTTTCCTTTTTTCCTCCTAAGACTCTGTGAACCTGAAAACGCAACTTATTACTCACCTGAATCAAATTGTTCGCGACCGCGACCCATACATAGCATCGGGTGGACATTTCTTTGTCCAGCAGTACATTCAAACTTCATTTGCCCAATGGGGAAGTGTGGAAATCCACACCTTTAAAGTTGGTGGTAAAAACTGTAGCAATCTCATATTGAATTTACCTTGTCAGGCGGAGTCTGAAAAGGCTAACTTGCCACCAATTTTAATCGGCGCCCATTATGATGCTGTACCAGGTTCTCCTGGCGCCGATGATAACGCTACGGGTGTAGCAGTATTACTTGAACTCGCGCGCATGTTCGCTACTGAGCCAGCTAAATATCCTTTGCGACTCGTTGCATTTGATATGGAAGAGTATGGCTTATTGGGAAGTGCCGATTATGCAGCGAAACTTAAAGAAGAACAACAACCTTTAAGGTTAATGATTTCACTGGAAATGTTAGGTTACTGCGTAAAAACACCTAACTCACAAGTGTATCCACCTCCATTAGATAAGATTTATCCAAATAAAGGTGACTTTATCGCGTTAATTGGTAACTGGCGAACACTACGGGACTTAATATGTATCAGTCGATGTATACGTAAAGTTGGTGTATCAAGTCAGTGGTTGCCTGTACCTAATCGCGGTTTAATTGTTCGTGAGACAAGAAGAAGTGACCACGCGCCATTTTGGGATGCAGGTTATCCCGCGATAATGATTACCGATACCGCGAATATGCGAAACCCTCATTACCATAAGCCTACTGATACTATTGATACTTTGGATTTGGATTTTTTGACGGGAGTATGTGAGGGGATAGAAAAGGGAATTCGCAAATTGTAATCCCCTCTTGTAGCACAGGCGTCTCGCCTGTGCAGTCAATATTTTTTTACCACAGAGGCACAGAGACACGGAGAAGAGATGGCAACGGATTATAAACGGATGTAACGGATAGTTGATTTTATACAATAATTTGTAGGGTGGGCATTGCCCACCATACTATTTTCAGGATTAAACCTTTCTATTCAAACTGAACTTTGTCATAAATATCAACCAAAGGCATTTCAAAATCCATCGAATTCAAACGAAGCGTTTCATTCAAATCATCGTATTCAGTGAAAGTCCAACGCTTATTATCAGTTTTAAAGTACTGCTCAACATGTACCTGGTATTGGTCAATTAAAATATATTCTTGAAAAGTTGGAATAGTCCGATATGCGGCGAACTTATCATCTCTATCATAACTTTTAGTAGATTTTGATAAAACTTCAGCAATTACTAACGGGTTGGTTATTGTATCCCGGCGCACTTCTTGCATTTGTAAGTCGCCTTGAACTACCATTACATTTGGATAAGTATAAATACGTTTTTTGGGAATCCATAGCCTTTGGTCAGCAACAGAGACTCGATAAGGTTGGCGCCTGAATACGTAATTAAGCGTACCACCTAAGTTTACAGCAATTTGACTATGATTCGGCGTACCACCAATCATAAGTATAATTTCACCGTCAATGTACTCATGCCGTTCAAGCGAGTTAACCTCTAACTCTAAATATTCTTCACACGTATAATGTTTTTTTTCTTCAACTTGTGCAATCATCGGTTATTACCCCCAATCCGTCCAAGCCTTTATCTTGTATTGTACAAGCTAACTTAGTTTACGGTAAAAAATAAGCATAAATTTGGTTATTAAATAATGGATAAAAATAGCACTTTAGAAAAAAGTAATTCACAATTAATAACTTCTAATACCCAAAGAGGCGCCCTTTACAATAAATACAAGTCTAAAATTATTCACAATCCTTGTTTGGATAGAACTTTAGTTAGTTTTCAAGCTAACAAAGAAACCCAGTTTTCTTGGTTTAAATATCGAGAAGGATTTTCAGAAAAGCTCGTTATATACCTGATTGAAACTTTAAAACCAAAACCAGGCGCCTTACTTGACCCATTTTCAGGAGTTGGGACATCATTATTTACTGCAAGTGATTTAAACTGGCAAACTATTGGTATTGAACTATTACCCGTTGGTGTTTTTGCCATAGAAGCAAAAATTAACGCGCGAGCAGTAGATGTAGACGCTTTAAGCTTGGTTATTAATCAAATAAAAGCCATAAATTTTTATGATTATTATGACCAACAGTACGCATTTAGTCATCTAGCAATTACAAGTGGCGCCTTTCCAGAGTCTCAAGAGGTACAACTATTAGGTTATATATCTTACTGCAATAAACAAATTCAAGATATTTCCATACGTAAAATTTTACTATTTGCAGCATTTTGTATTCTTGAAGATATTAGCTATACCCGCAAAGACGGACAATATTTACGCTGGGATTCTCGTTCAAATCGTTCGAGAGGCAAAAAGGAATTTTGTAAAGGGAAAATATTACTCTTTAAAGACGCAATACACAAAAAGCTATCACAAATTTTATCAGACTTGTCAAATAAAGACGCTGTTCAACTCGATTTATTTGACTTCAAACCAGAAAAAGGCGCCTTTAAAGAAGTAAACTTACAACTTCATCAAGGCACTTGTTTAGAAATCATCCCAACCATAGCAAGTAGCAGCATAGATTTTGTCATTACCTCTCCCCCCTACGTCAATAGATATGACTACACACGTACATACGCTTTAGAACTAGCATTTTTAGGTTGTAGCGAACACGAAGTAAAGCGCTTACGGCAAACAATGCTTTCATGTACCGTAGAAAATCAGGATAAGCGGGATATATTAGAAAAACACTATATAGAAATAAACCGCCATGATGATTTTATCAAGATAGATTCGACTTTTAATAAACAAGGTGCCTTACAAGAAGTATTAGGGATTTTAGAAAGCTACAAACAAGAAGGTAAATTGAACAATGTAAACATTATCCGAATGATTCGTAACTACTTTTACGAGATGTGCTTTGTAATTTACGAACTAGCGCGCGTACTCAAACCAGGTGGTGTAGTAGCAATGGTAAATGATAACGTACAATACGCAGGAGAAGAAGTCCCTGTAGACCTTATATTATCAGACATAGCAGAATCATTTGGTCTAACTACAAAATACATTTGGACATTAGGACGAGGCAAAGGCAACAGCAGTCAACAAATGGGTAATCATGGTCGTTCCGAATTGCGTAAATGTGTTTATATCTGGGAAAAGTAATTATTGTGACAGAAGCAAATCGACTTAATTATAGGTTACGCTCAACTTTCTTTTATCGTAAACTCAAGGAGTATAATACACTCTCACTAAAAGCAAAAATAGAATCACTATTCCCTGTTGAACATTTATATGATTGGCGGGATAAATTGGACTGGTGTATTGGAGAAGATGCATTTAACTATATTGAGCGGTCTCAACTACATATAATTCAAGTGTTCTGCCATCCCCGATTAATTCGAGAACAACCTCAATTGATAGCTTACTACCGGAATATTGCAGCTTTGTCTCAAAAAGCCATCAGTAATTTAGTTAAATTTAACGTAAGTAAATTTGAAGCAGATGATGAAAACCGATACTCTTTAACAGACAGTAATGCATTAGAGCTATGTAAGCTTTTTAATGAACATATTTCGCTTATTATTGATAGCTCTGTAGAAAGTATTACAGAAGAAGAGCTACAGGGGATACTTTTAGCATCGACAGGAGCGCAAATTGATGGCTCATGGCGTAATGCGGTTGGAGAAGAAGCAGAAAAATTAGTACAGAGGCTTATCATAAAAGAAACAAAAGAAAGAAACCTTCTTCATGCTTTTATTCTGCGTACTGGTACAGGAATAGAATTATACGATTCTAATAAACTTGAGGAACAATTAGGAAACCTCAAAAAGTACCGAGGTGTGATGTTAGCCAACCGTACCTCTATACTATTTTCTAGCGAACCAGATATTTCACTAATAAATAATCAAGGTGTAACAGTCGGTGTAGTCGAGGTTAAAGGAGGAACAGACCCTGCTGGAGCATTAGAACGATATGGCGCCGGCGCCGCAGGATTAACTGCGACAGCGTAACGTTCTTGCCAAAACAAAGACTGGGAAGCTTCTTGAAGTAGTTCAACTGGAGTTAACGGATGCATTAAAGCCACAAATCTAACAAACGGTATAAAAGATTCTACATACTCTGACAAAAAAACTGTTAAATCATCTGTATCAGCATTGTATAAACTGTTTAAACCTCGTAGAGTTGGACTAATATTAACACGCAATTTATACTGCAATGCTTGACGTAGCTTTGCTGGTGTATTTGGATTTTGTATTAGTGCTTCAGATATTTGTTTATTTTCATATTGTGCTAGCTTTCCAAGCAATTTTATCGAAGTGTTTTTGTTAGCAGCAACAGCCTTAAGTACATCACAAGAAGTATCAAATGCTAAAGTTTCAAGTACATTGACAGGTGTACTTGGATTACTCGCTAAGTACTGGAGTACTTCTTGATCTTTATCAGAAGCTAATAGCTCTAGAACTTGTCTTGGAGATTTGCGTAGGCAAGCTATTGTTTTACGAACTTTGGGTGAATCATCTTTAGCTAATTTCTGCCACAGTTCGATGGTTAAATTAGGGTGTCCAATAATATAACTACGTATTTCTGGATTAGGGTCGTTAGCTATTAACTCTAAAATTTCGGGATTCAAACTTGGGTTATGTGCCAGAGCATGTAATAAATACTCATCTGATGTGTAGTAATTGAAAGCACCAAACCCGTCACCTTCGCTAGTGATTGACTGTTGTGGAAGACCCCGGTTGGCTAACTTTTTCAATACGTGAATGGGTGTAGTGGCATTACGCGCTACTGCTAAACGGATGTTGTATTGTTCACTACTTGCTAAACGTTCAAGTACACTATGAGGTACATTTTTACGCTGTGCTAAATTTAGGCAAAGACCATAGTTGTACTTACCATTACTGTCCTGCTCCCATTTTATTAACAGTTCTTCTAGTAAATATGGGGGGGTATTTAAGTTTGTAGCTAAACTATAGTGAGTTCCACAGTAACTATCGTGAATTAATTTTTCTAAGATATAGATAGGTGTATTCGGATGTTTAGCTACATTAGCACGAATAAGATTACTTTGATGTATAGCTAATTTTTCAAGACTAAAAGCTGGCACTTGTGAATGACTTATAAAATTACTTGCAATAATATTAGTCAGCTTTTCAATGTTATCAGTTTGAGAGATGACCTCAGCAACAATATGGCTAGGTGTATTATAATTATTAGGGTCAAATAATTTATATTCTTGCCATAAATATTCAATAATATCTGGAGGTGTATTAGAATTCTTTACTAATTGGCTTCTAACTTCGCGGCTATTATCTCTGGCAAGTTGTCTTAAAATATTTATAGGAGTATTAGGGTTACTTGCAACTTTTTCTCTAACTTCAAGCGCTTCATCCATTGCTAGTATCGCAATAACTTCTACAAAGGTAATTTTGTTTTTTTCATGGATATTATGAGAAGCTATATTTAGCCTAATATTCATTACTGGGTCTTTGGCTAACTCTATCAAAGAATTTAAAGGTAAATTAGGATTTTTAGATACTTCAGTGCGAACTTCTATGTCGCTATCTTTGGCTAGTTCTTCGAGTATATTAACTGGCGTATCACAATATTTAGCGAAACGGCAGCGAGCTTTTTTGGAATTTTTTAAAGTAGCAAAATTCGATTCTGTTAAAGTATCACTTCGTATATTAAAAAATTCAAATATATTATATTCCCTGGCTTCCTCTTCTGCTTCTTTCACGAGTAAGATACGATAAAGTTCTATTTTAGGTATATTTGGATACTCATATGCGAACTTTATATAATCACTATATGTGTTAAATTCATAATGACCTAAGTTTAAGTTAGGCTGGTTAATTATCTCGATTAAAGCATCTGCTGGAGTTGAAGGATTTTTTGCTACGTATTCACGAACATAAGGACTTATGTGTTTAGCTAATTGTCTCAATACATGAGGAGGAGTATTTGGATTCTCTGCAACTCCATCCACTGCATCGGTTGTTGCTAATAGCTCTAGTACATGAGATGGAGTATTAGGCAATTTTGATAAAGTTCGGCAACCACTTATGTTATTAAGAATACTTTGCTGAAATAATTTAAAATACTCATTCCTCTTGTGTTCTGAAATACTTAAGTTGAAGCTCAAAGTATAATATACCTCCCAATCAGAATAAACTTTATCTACATCTGAAAGTGTGATTAATTTTTGCGTTAATTTATTTATGAGTTTAATAGGAGTATTAGGATTTCCAATTAAAGCGATAGCGAGAGTTGCGAAACAAGATAAATCATTACCGATTTTTTCCAACAGTGCAACTGGAGTGTTTTTTGAGCTTGCTAAACCTAGCTTTATATCTTTGCCTGTTATAACAATTATTTCATATTTACAATTTATTCCATTGTCAATAAAGTTTTGAAAATATTTTAATAGATTATTAGCTAAATTTTTTGATATATTAATATTTTGAAATACCGAAAGACGCACTAAAGGACAGGAATCTTGAGACAATGTTTCTAATATATCTGCTGAAGTATTAGGGTGTTGAGCTAATTTTACCCGCCACTGCCACGGACAAGCTTCAATATTAATCTGCTCTAAGACAAAACTTGGTGTATTAGGGTTTTTAATGAATTGAATATCTTTTGGCAGTTTTCCACTAAAATTACATCTTTCATGAATGTACAATTTGTGTTTAGGAAGTAATTTTTTTAAAGCTTGTTCAGAAGCATTTGGATGCTTTGCTATTGCCTCTGTAACTTTTTGATAGTAATGATTTACTAATAAATCTAATACTTCAGCAGGTGTAAATAGGTTTCTGGCTATAGCTAGTTGAATTTTTTCTTCTGAATCTTGGGCTAATTTTGCTAATGTTTTATGTGGTGTGTATGGATTACGCGCGACTGCTAAACGAATCCAAGACCAAGGACTATCACCAAGTACAGTTAATTCCTCTGGGTTAGTTTCCCAGTTTTGAGCAATTTCATGTTGAGCTTCTATTTGCTCAATTAGTTGAGTAGGACTATTAGCATGATATTTAACTGCTATACGAATTGGTAATTCTAAGTCTCCTGCTAATTGTTCTAATGTACTGTACGGGGTATCTGGATGTGCTGCGGCTTTGAGTCGTTCTTGAATAATTGGGGAAAGTGCGAGTCTTTCTAGTAGCTTGATTCTATACCTTTGTGGCATGTATGGGTTTTCAATGCCTTCAATTAGTCTATGTCCTGGCATCCACTCGCTTACTAATACTTCTGGAACAGGCGCCAATCTCAATAATTCTGCTACTAAGCGGTCATTTTGTCCTAACGGCGCCGTTTTCATCGCCGCTTCTGCTATTTCCTGCCAATCTTCACCTGCTTCTCCAGCTAAGTTTACGTGCATACTCGCTGCTTGCGCGACTTCGGGATATGGGCTGTTAGCTAGCACTTCTAGGAGTTGACGCGGCGCCTCTCTGTAATTTGCTACGGTAAGCTGATAGTCAACAGGTTGGTTTAATAACTGTTGCGGCTGTTCTATAAATTGTTGCAGTTCTGAAGGGGTAAATGCTTGGGGTGACTGCATGGTTATTTAGTTTAGAATGAATAATTTTATATAGTATACATGAACTGTGGAGATTGACTCTAAGATTTAATGTAAATTTATAGCACTCATTAATTGTGGGAAGTAGGCGCCAATACTAGAATTGTATATACTCTTTTCTCTGTGTCCTCGGCGCCTCTGTGGTAAAAATTCTTGAAGATGCTACCCTGCGGGAAAACTCCGTTTACGTTCCTCAGCATGACAGGGTGCGAGATGCTTCGTTCTAGATGCTTTGTTTTAGATGCTTCGTTCCTCAGCATGACAGAGTGTGCTAGTTGGCGTGGACTTTGGGTTTTAGTTTGATTAAGTCGTCGATATTGCGCTTTATGGTGTTGCAAATAGTATCGAGGGGTAAGTCGTTTGCATCGTAGCCAAAGGGGTTTTCTATTTCTAAACCTATTGCTTCGATACCAAATAGTGTAAAGCTGATTAATGCTGATACAAAGCCTGTCCACCACCCTAGACTTGCGACCATTTGAAAGGGTAGTGATAGGCAGTAAAGTAATAATAGTTGTTTAAGATGTATTGCGTAAGCTAGTGGCATTGGTGTTCGTAATATTCTTTCACAGGCGCCAAGGTTATCAACTAATTGGTTAACTAGTTCTTGCATTGCTGAAAGTTGATAGCTGTTAATACAGTTACGGTCGTATTGATGCTGTAAATAATCTCCTATCCAAAAGGCAACTTCGAGAGGAGGGTTATTTATCATTGTTAATTTTGCGTACCGTGTTTCAGGCATGAGTTCTTCTAATTCCGCATTGACTTGTTCTCCCCGCAAATGAATTTTTGTTGCTACCGCAAATGCTGCTAATAAATATAAAGTTGCAATTTTGCTTTTTCTATCTTCGTATTCAACTTCATTTACTGAAACCCATATTTGCCGAGCTAGGTTTCGGACATTATTAACCATAGACCCCCAACACTTTCGACCTTCCCAAAAGCGTTCGTATGCAGTATTGGTACGAAATACTAGCAATAGACCTAAAACGATACTCGGTATGAGACTGCCTAATATTGGTTGTGATACAGGCAACTTGTAATAATGAAGTACCGAAATGAAAACGGCAAAAATCCCACAACCTATAACTCGTCTATGTATTGCTCTGATAACAGAACCTTTTATTTGCAGTGCGCTTTTTAGCCAGTATCCTCTTTCAGCAGGCATATTAATGAAATAATTTTTAGTTGGTACGCGCGACAGTGGTGCTTGTCACACCAGTATATTAAATGTACCTGATTTTACTCTTAAATTTTACGCTCTACTTTAATTAGTTGCCAAGAATATGTTTTGTATAATTATAATTAGCGCTCAAATATTGCAGTGTAATTAGACTAAAATAAAGGGCACCTTATTAAGATGCCCTGTTATGCAGGTAAATCCATGACAG